>LUMD01000020.1_pt1 | contig 49970 bp, 50 predicted proteins | sample 729651 | NCBI WGS metagenome assembly LUMD01 (sample SAMN03860272, study PRJNA289734) | marine metagenome | biome: seawater column; feature: ocean; material: water; isolation source: Red Sea water column Station 34 - depth 258m | place: Saudi Arabia: Red Sea | collected 2011-10-15 | depth 258 m | reverse complement strand
GTTGAACCATCCATTGTACAAACTTGCAGGGACAAGTTCACTAACCGGATCTGATCCACTCGTTGTATCAGCAAAGATGTTGGCAGTTGACACAGGTGTAAGTATATCATCTGGTTCAGCATATCCACTCTCACTTGATATTGTAACTTGGGGTCAATCAAATGACGGCGTAAATTCCTCAGACAGACACAATAACGCAATCTACCGATTAGAAGTAGAAGAAGATTCACCAAATGGATCTGGCAATGATAGTGGCTTGTTCGATGCTGCTGTTGAATACGTAATGTTAAACCAACTTAACGTAAACAACACCAACACATACAACAACACAGTTGCATACGGTGACCAGATCGTCATGATTGTCCACAATGACAGTACTGACGAAGATGAAATCCGTGTATCTTACCTTGACCTCGGTGCAGATGGCGTAGAGACACAAATTTCAGCTCAACTAGCAGCTCCAACACACTCAGGTGTTGTAGAGTTTGACAGCGACAGTTACAAAGAAGCAGACACTGTAACAGTTACATTAACTGACTCAGATCTTAACACAGAACCAGAACTCGTTAACATTTACACTGTTGTAAATGATTTGGGAGATCCAGCACATGACCAAGTAGGTAAAGACGGCTATGGACAAAACTCCGTATCCGAAAACTACGGTCGATTGCTAGATATCACAATTGATGACGAGCTATGGGAAGATTCCGATGAAGGCGCTACAACTTGTAGTTCCGACTTGGATTCTGGTGTGACTGATGGTCTATACAATTCCGGATTTGCTCTAGTAGAAACTGGAGTAGACACTGGTGTTTTCACTGGTGACTTCCAAATCCCATCACAGTATGGTGCAAGGAACAGCGGAACATGTACAGTAACATCAACACTCGGTAAAGATCTCGAAGTTAACTATGTAGATTACAGAGACGCATCTGGCGAAATCATCGAAGTAGGTGACGGCGCAGGCATCAGAGCAAACACTGGTTCAGTCTCACTAGACAGAACTGTTTACCCTGTACCATTTGGACAAGTATCAGACTTTTCAGATGAAACATCTAAGAAAACTCCAAATAACAGATCCATTTTCCCAGTACACGCTACTGGAATTAGCGGATCATACCTCGACGCAGCATCTGAAACACTAGGTAATGGTGACTTAACCATTCACATACGTGTAGATGACCCAGATTATGATGTATCAGCAACAGGTGAAGATAAAATTGCAGAGAACACTACTTCCTCCTCAAACCGTGGACCTCTAAAGATCTACGTTTCAAGAGGATCTGAAGCAGTAACACTCGCAACTGCCGGTGCTGACACCGCACAAGACGGTGTAATCACTGACACAACAACAGTAGTTGATGGCGGTACCGCTAACGGTACACGCGAACTTGGTCCAATCTCAGAGACTGCTCCAGATTCTGGAGTATTCGAACTGGACATGACTATCAGATATACTGACGGTCCTGACAGCGCAGATTGTCCAACCAAGACAGACTCTTGGACAGCTACTGATGGTACAACCGGAACTGGTGAAACATCCAGATTTGCAGGAACTGCATCATCTACACAAGATCATTGTATCTTGCAAGGTGATGTATTGACAGTAGAATATACTGATCAAAACGATGCATCAGGTAACTCAGGCGTAGCATTCGACTCAGCAACATTTGACATGAGAAACGGCGTATTACAAACAGACAAGTCTGTTTACATCATTGGAAGTGATATTATCATGACCTTGATTGAACCAGACCTTAACTTAGAATCCGATGAATCAGAAACCTGGGACCTCGATCTAATCGAGTGGGACTCAGATGCAGCAACCACAGCCATGGGTAACCAAGGCGCAGCAGGTACTTCATATGCAGCTTCCTTCGACCCAGAACCATCTGACTTTAGAGAAACAGGTGACAGCACTGGAATCTTCCAGATTGTCATCGAAGTACCAAACACACTAGCTGGTACTGCTCTAGACAGAGGTGAACAAATCGATCTAGAATACGTTGACCATTCTCCAAGTGGAGCAAAATGGGTTGGTGAAGAATCATCAGACATTGGCACAACAATATACACATCAAACTTCGGTGCAACCATTGAACTAGACCAAAAGGTCTACACATGGACCGATAAAGTATACATCACAATCGTCGCCCCAGATCACAACTTTGACAGCGGACTCGTTGACAAGATTGGTGATACTGACGACGACCCATTAATCGTACAAACCAGAGGTCAGAAACTCACTGGATATAATCTAGCAGAGACTGGCGCAGATACTGGAATCTTTAGTGGCGAAGTTATCCTCAAAGGATACAACTACGACGCTGACGGTGACCCAGACACTGGTGACAGTAGCGGTTATGATGTAACTTCCATTAGCTCAGCTAGTGGTAGCGGACCAACCGATGGTCAACTAAAGGCAAGTGATGATGACGGACTTACAGTCTCATACGAGTTTAACGAGGATGAGGTAATTGTAGGATCTGCATTAATCAGATGGAATATTGGTGAAGCACAATGGCTTGAATCTTCCTATCCAGCAGGATCTAGCGGAGTCATAAGAGTAGTTGACCCAGATATGAACTGGGATCCAGAAAATGTAGACAATTTCAACGTTGACGCATGGTCATCATCTGATCAAGGTGGTGTTTCTGTAACCGTAACTGAAACTAATGAGGCAACCGGAGTATTCGAAGGCACTGTAACATTTACAACTGACGACGAATCATCTGGTCACAGACTCAGAGTAGCAGAAGGTGACACAATCACTGTCGAGTATGATGATAACACACTTCCAGGACCAGACTACACAGCAGGCGATAGTCTTGCAATCACTGGCACATCCATAATCGGCACAGTCGTACCACCTCTTGAGCGCGCTCCAGCAGCAAACGCAAGAGTTGTTGATTCATTCGGTAACTCACTAAGTGAGGTATCAGTAGACCAACAAGTACAGATTGAAGCAGATTTGGTTAACGGTCAGGATAAAGATCAATCATTTGCTTACTTAGTACAGGTTCAGGATGGCAACGGAGTAACTGTTTCACTAGCATGGATTACAGGTCAACTGGCTGCCGGACAATCATTCAGTCCAGCATTGTCATGGATACCATCTTCAGCAGGAACATATGAGGCAACTGTCTTCGTATGGGAGAGCGTAGATAATCCAACTGCTCTATCTGATACTGTTTCAACAAGTATCCGAGTCGTATAAGGTAATTAGACATCAAACTTTCCCTTTTTTTCTTTTTTTTGAACACCTCTTAACGAAAGTTATAGACAATTTTCTCTAACAAAATTTTCACAAGTAATATCTACTACAAAAATGGGTAAAAAATATTGAAATCGTTTGTAACAATAGCCTCGTTTTTTCTTTTATTTTTAATTTCTCCAACACTTGCTAACGCTGAGGTTTTTCAGGAAAGACTGGAAGGAACTTTGGACATATATACAAACCAATTGGTGTTTGCTCCAGGTGATCCAATATTTGTCCATGGTCAAGCCACCCAAAAAGAACCAATAATAATTCGACTCTTTACTCCTGACGGTACCATTGCAGAATTTGAACAATTAATGACTGATAACGATGGCTCCTTCCATCATTTTCTAATGGAGTGGGACAGACCAACAACAAATCTTCCATATGGAACGTACATACTCGAAGTCATTTCCAATCAGCAGGGTGGAATATCAAAAAAACTTGAAATAAAATTTTCTGACACTTCTGATTTTGTCAAAGTTCCAATTGAACGTGTTGTGAACACCAAAGTTTTTGCTCCTGAAACTGGTGCGGTGGGTAGAGACTTTAGGGTCTTTGTTCAAACTTCTAGTGATGGCCTTTTAATTGGAAATGATCCCAGTACAATTTTGGGAACCTCTCATGTACATCTGCCAAACGGTCAGTTGGTCAATCTAGAAAGTGATCTCAAAACATTACATCAAGGATTGTATTATGTAGATTTTTTACCTGCACTTGAAGGAATCTATGTCTTCCATATGGTAACTTTTGACGAAGGAAATATTTCACATGGTTCTGGTGCGACAAATGTTTTAACACAGGACATTAGAGGAATCTCTGCACAAATTTTAGAATTAAATACAATTTTAGAAGAGACAAAAAATGAACTTGCAACTCTAAAACAAGAAACCTCAAACTTTGATGCCACATTAGATGATGCAAGTTCAAATCTTGAAGGAAGTGTTAACATAATCTCAGATTCTATTGCAAACATAGAGGAAGGCTCTTCGCAGCTAAACGCACTGCTTTTCCCAATAGTTGCATCAATAGCAATAATTTTGGCATTACAAATAGTAATTATAGCTAGACGAAGATAGCTATAATTATTCAGAATGCACTTTTTCTAATCATGATTAAATCAATACTTGTACTGGCATTTTTAATCACAGTTCCTGCGCTTGTTTCCGAGTCATTCTCTTTTTTAAGTGGTGATATGATTGATCAAAACTTTGAAAATCACACCCATGTGCCATCAAATCATGAATCACAAATTATAAAATTTAACGAACCATCAAACGAACAACAACTAAAACGTTATCTAATCTTTGGAAAAGGTTCCCCATCTGAACTTGGAAATATCAATGCAGATTATTCTATGTCCTCATCTAATGGATTTTTTTCAATAGTTGTTGTTCCTGAAAATACAATTTCCATCTTTCAGTCTAAAGGATTTCACGTCATAGAAGATTTTCAGTTAGACTTTCATTCAAAGTACATCTCGAAAAATAACATTAGTCAGATTTCTACTATTGGAAACATTGCAAATTCAGAACGTGTACATTCACTTTACAATGTTACAGGAAAAGATGTAAAAATTGCTATCATTGACACTGGTGTTGATTTCTCAAACTTGGACATGCAACATTCAGTTGCACGTGATAAGCAAAACATTCCTATAATGTTAGATCCGGATGGACAGGGTTTGATTTTAACAAATGCAACTTTTGCAGCAAATATTGATCAATATGGAACAATCAAAAATTTTACAAAATCTGCAAAACATGAAACAACTTCTGATGTTTATGTAAAATCTAGAGACGGTGGTGTTTTTCTGAATATAGCACAAAATGGCGATGGAACTAGTTTGTTAGTTTACAATTCAATGTTTCCGATGTATGGAAACACTCCGTTACTTAATGGAACACTAAGTGACGATATGAAAATTGGAAAAGACAAGCATGACTATATTGAATCAAAAAGTGGCGTTTATCATTTGGGTGTAATGTTTCAGGGAACGCCAAGACACCCACAGGTGGTTCCTGTTTTAGTAGTTGATTCCAAAACATCTGGCATTTATGATACAATCATCCCTGACATGTCAACTTCTTGGCAAGACTTTACAAATACATCTGACAATAAAAAACCTGATTTTGATTTTGATTTCACCGATGATGTTTCACATGTCATAGGAGATGGAAATGAGTTTCTAGTTTACGACTATGATGATGATGGCAAATTTGATTATAGTGCAGGCACCCTTGGTGCTCAAGTATTAGACATCTATGGCGCAATCAACGAAAAATCTAACATTGATGAAAATTTTGGAGCAATTAATGGAACTTTACTTCCTCCAATTGATCAAAGTGGACAATTTTTTGGTGTAATGACTGATGTACTGGGTCATGGCACTGCTAGTGCGGGAACAATTGTCTCTAAAGGATTACAGGAATACGATATATACAATAATACAAAAAAATTTCACATTAAAGGAATTGCACCTGATGCAAAAATAATTCCTGTCAAGGCATTGTGGTTTGGTGATGTCTTATATGCATGGTTATGGTCTGCAGGATTTGATAATGATGATGTACAATGGAACTTTACTGGAAGTACTAGAGCCGACATAATTTCTAACAGTTGGGGCGTTTCGACATTTCCTAATTTTGAATATGCTCCTGGCTTTGATCTATTATCCCTAGTAATGACAACTCTTAGTCTGCCAGGTTCTTTTAATGAAGACTATCCTGGAGTTTTAATGGTATCAAGTGCCGGAAACTCAGGTCATGGCTATGGAACAATAGGTTTACCAAATGCATCTCCAACAGGAATTAGTGTTGGTGCCACTACAAATAACATTTTTGTGGGATTTGGACCCTTCAAAGACGAACCAAGATTTGGAAACTCTACAAAACATTCTGATCATGTAGTTGATTTTTCAAGCCGAGGTCCAACTTTAATTGGTGATCCAAAACCTGACTTGATGAGTGTTGGTGCATACAGCTTCACTCCGTCTTCTGTTACCAAACCGTCAGAGGATTACAAACAAGATCCATTTGGAATGTTTGGTGGAACTAGCATGTCTGCTCCGATTGTATCTGGAACAGCTGCATTAGTAATTCAAAGTCTTCATGATAACTCAAAACAATTCTCTCCTTCTGATGTAAAAAACATCTTAATGTCAACTGCAAAAGATATGCAAAATGATCCTTTTACACAAGGTTCTGGAATAGTTGATTCTCTAGACGCTGTTAGATTTGTTCATGGAGAAGGGGGCGTCTTTCAAGTCCATAACACTGCATCATCTAAAAACCTGAATTCTATACTGGAATTGCCACTCAAAAATCTAAATTACACTGCTTTTGGAATGTCATCTCCTTCACTTTCACTAGATAAGATTAATCAAACCAGTTGGTTTGGCGGTAGATTGAATTCTGGAGATGACTCGAAGGCAACTTTCAAAATTGAGAATCCTACAAATAAGACACTAAGTATCAAAATCATTCCTCAAAAATTAGAGTTAATCGAAAAATTCACATATGACGGATTTACTGAACCACGTTTACATGATTCATATCTAAATGAAACCGATGCATACAGACCAAATTATGTCTCTCTCGGAAATATGACAATTTCTGGTAACAATGTATCTGCTTCAAACATGGACATTCCTGACAATTCGACATTACTTGTGTTAAATGCAAATTTTTCTTTTGATCAATTCATGAATCAAACAAACCCAATCTATGCAGATGATCTAAAAATTTCATCTTTGTATATCTATGATTGGAAAGATAAAGATGATAATTCTGAAATATCCAGCGATGAATTGTCACTTGTTAATAGAGGAGGATCATGGGGAACTAACCAAGAATTACGTATCACTGAACCTACAAATCAATTTGAAAATGAGATGGTCGTAGGTATCTATCCTGTTCCTGAAAGATATTCGTATTGGGGTGGGTCAATTAATCAAAATTCGACATCAATGAATTATACATTGTCTGCTAGTTATTTTAAAAAAAATAATTGGAATGACGTAACTGTAGAAAAACAAGTTGTTACAATTCCTCCAAAACAAATTGCAGAGATAGACGCAAAAATATCAACAACCGATGATCAGAAAACTGGAATTTATGACGGATTCTTAACATTTGAAGGTGAACATCACACTGCAAACATCCCTGTCTCATATGTCATTGTAGAAAAAATCCAAAAGGACATTCCGTTTACATTTGTTGGAAGTAATGATGATGTTAATTTTGGTAATGAATATGTCAAAGGCGCTTTCGATATGACAAATCGCTACATGGCTGGTGATTGGAGACAATTTTATCTTGATGTAGATGACAACACAATTAATTCCGCAGCATTTGAACTTTCATGGAAAAATGATCATACAAATTTTTCAGCTTTTGTTTTAGATCCTTATGGTAAAATAATTGGAACAAACATGCCGACCGGCGTATTTGGTCATTTTATGAATTGGGCATCTCTAGACTGGCTTGGAAATTCTCCATTTAGTCAAGGTGGAGGATTCTTTCCAGTAAAAAACAAAGACACTACTTCTACACTAATCTTCGCACCAATTAATCAAACAGGAACTCATTCTTTGCTTGTTCATTCAACTTTATTTGATGGACACGATATTACGGAACCGCTTACACTAGTTGCAAAATTTTCCACACTGACTGCAGATCAATCGCCTCCTCAAATAATACTTGCAATAAATGAATTCATAAAGTCTGATGACATAATAATTCCTGAAATTATTGAAGATAATCCATCTAGCATAATATACACACTAGATGGAAATCAAATTCAAATAGATGATTCTGGTATTGATGTGTCAACACTAGAAGATGGTTCACACACTCTAATCATAAATGCAATTGACAAATTTGGATTGCAAAGTTCACAGACATTTAATTTTGTTGTTGATACTAAATCCCCTACAATTGAATTACTATCCCAGAATAACAGTGCAGTTTCAAACCGTCTAGACATACAATTATCTGTAGATGATCAAAATCTCCCAAAATCTGATTATCTTTCAATTCTTTTGCCTAATGGAGAACGTATCGTTGATCAAAAATCATATTCATTTGACACAAGTGATTTGGAAGAAGGAGAATTTTCCATCGATATTTTTGTACAAGATGAGGCTAAAAATAACATATCCACAAAAATCATGTTTGAGATTGATCATTCAATAATTGATTCCACAAAACCTTTGATCTCCGCCACACCATCTCAAATTATAGAGAGTGACACTGATTATCTATTGATAATTGTTATTGGAATTATTGCTATCGTGATCGTTTCTGTTTTGGTAATTTTAAAACAAAAATCAAAAATTCCTCAAAAAAACTGAAATAAGGTTTATAACCAATTCGTCAAGATTTGAACTTAAGTTGTCGGAAACATCTGATAAAAAAACTCTGTCTAGACGTGATTTTCTTAAATTAATGGGTGCGACAGGCACTGGTCTTGCTTTTGCACCTTTTGTTCCTTGGGGCACATTTCTTCCAAACCCATCATCTGCAGCTGCTGAAAAGGTACCAGTAATTCTACCAGATGGTTCTCAAGCAAACGCTTTTACTTTTCCTGTAAATCATGCTGAGGTCATCACTTATCCAAAAACTGGTGATGCGGTACTTGATGAAGAAGCATTTAGAAAATGGCAATTCATTAGACTTCCAGAAAAATTCGGCGGTGCAAAAAATGATGTCTCTTCATTTAGAGCTTATAGTATGATCTGTCTTCATCTTTGGTGTGTATGGAAGTACTGGCCACAAGAAGGACGCATGAGAGGTGAATGTCCATGTCATGGAAGTATGTATGATCCAGTTACTGGTACTGCATTTGCAGGACCTGCATCATTACAAGCTCCACCATCTGACACATTACCAGAATTAAATTTTGAAGCTGATGCGGAAGGAAATCTATTTGTTCTCCCACCAATATGGGGACCAAACAAAAATGGAGTAGTAGGATATGGCCGTTTCGCTAAGTAGACGTAACGGCACTCTTGCCTTAATCTATTGGATCTGGGATGGTCTTGACAGAACTATCTTTACTGCAATAAAATTTTCATTCCCTGCAAGATTTGTAAGTCCATTTGGATTTTTGGGAATGCTTACCTTCATCACATTCATAATTCTTGGTGTCTCTGGCGCGTTACTCATGTTCTATTATGAGCCGATTCTTGATAGAGCGTGGGATAGTGTAGAGTTTATCAATAACGAAGTGCCGTTTGGATTCCACATTCGTAACATACACTATCATGGTTCAAATGCAATGGTTATGCTTGCATTACTTCATATGTATTATCAATACTTTAGTGGACGTTACAAAATTAGAAATGAAATCTTATGGATTACTGGTGTTATACTAGGAACTGTTACAATCCTTGAAGCATTTACTGGTTATGATATTATCTTTAGTGAACGTGCAGAACTAGCAATTAGTATTGCAGCATCATTAACAAACGCAATACCGATAGCAGGGCCGACGATTCGTGATATGGCGTTTGGAAGTGGGTTCCATGACTTTGTATTAAGATTCTATACGCAGCACGTGTTCATCCTACCTATCGTCATGCTTGGATTAATGGCAGTTCACTTCCCACGATTCTTAGTATTTGATGTACCAATGGTTATGGCAATATCTGGTGCAATCTTGATTACTGGTGGTGTATTCCCTGTTGATTTGGGATTCAAATTCCAGCCAACTGTGCCGCCTGGTATTACAGTTCCTGAATGGTATTTGACAGGATTATACGCATTTCTGCGGACACAATATGATAAGTTTGTAACAGGTGTATTATGGCCTGGGCTTTTCATATTGGCGATAATGCTGGTTCCATTCTTAGATAGATACAAGAAATTCTCCTGGAAAGACAGACCTTGGGTTACATCATTTGGAATTGTTGGACTAGCACAAATATTGGTTACAACATACTGGGGATTCTATATTCCACTAGACTCAACTTTACCATTAGTTGAGAGGTTAGTAATAGATCCGATCAATCTCTATGTTGTGATGATCTTGCTTATTCCATTAGGAATAGGATTTAGCTATATGATGATCCACTTGGCTAAAGAGGCTGAAAGAAAAGCCAAACTAGCTAAAGACAAGGGACCAAAGAAGGTAGCACAAATTCAATTCTCTGAAAAATGGATAAATTGGATTATCGTAGCACTAATTGCATTTCAGGTGTTCTTAAACTTGGCAGCATACAATGCTGCACTAAGTGGTATGAATAACATGTCGTTATTCTTCGCAGGATTAATTCTGATAGTCTTCGCAGGAATGTTCCATGTCTATAGATATGCCATGGGCCAAGTCAAGCCTGTACCTCCACCTCCATCAGGTGCAAAAATCCGAGTCACTAAATCCATGATTGGTTCACAGAAAGAAATTCCATCTAGCGATGGTGATGCAATTGTAGATGCTAAAGAAGAATCTGTTGGAAAAATTGAAGAGAAAACTAAAACAACTGAAAATCCAGATGCTTCTCTAAATCCTGATGCCCCAGAAATTAAGGCAAACAATGCAGACTTAGGTTTGAATAAAGATACAGATCTAGGAATGTCAGATCTCAAAAAACCATAATCTAGTAAATAAGCTTTATAAGACTTCCAGAAACCAAGCTAGCTATTGAGTGCCACTGAAACTAAATCAAGTCATGCATACGGAATTGGAATTCTAGTGATGATTGTTGCACTTGGTGTAATTATTACTTGGTATACTAGTTATTGGCTTCCTGAAGAAAATCAGAAAGTTTTCGTTGATGAACACATTCTACATCCTGATGGCGAAACAGTTGTGAATATAATTATGGGTTCAGCAACTCCTGAACAAAAAGACAACTATATGCCAAAACTGATTCAAGTTCAACTGACAATTGATAATCGTGTAATATGGAAAAACATTGATGAAGTTCCTCATACTGTAACTCCTGATAGTTACGACCCTGATGAGATTACAGATCCATACAGTGGCGAGTTTGGTTCAATTGGCGTTTTAATGCCTGGCGAAGAATATGAGTTCTTATTCACTGATGCACCACCAAACGGTGCATGGGTAATCACATACCATTGTCACCCACATCCTTGGATGACAGGTACTATTGAAGTCACAAAGTCAAGATTCTAGGTTGAATAATTAGCAAAAAGTTGAGCATTTTCTACTTCTTTGTGTTGCTGAATTATTGATGCACGAAATTTTACATCATGTTCTTCAGTTGGCTCAAATTCTATAGTTGCAATGAAATCAACCTTATTGTCTGGAATAAAATCTTTGTTTACAAACAATCTTGAAACATTTTGTGTAATCTTTTTTCCATTGTATTCACGCCATACAACTAACTCATTTGAACCAAGAATCTGTGTATTTATCACAACTCCATCATAAAGTCCTGAATAGTTTACAGTAATATGGCCAGTTATTTTTTCATGTGGTTTGATATTCATACTGTCTAATTTTATCTCAATCTCTTTCAATAATTGTTGAACAATTCATTGAAAATAAAAACTTTAGAGCGCGCCCGGAGGGCTTCGATCCCTCGACCATTGGATTAGAAGTCCAACACTCTATCCATGCTGAGCTACGGGCACAAAAACCTGCCGATAGATTGCAATATTAATCGTTATCCTAACCACTTCTTCGCAAAATTTTCTCTCTCATTTTTGAACAAAAATTGTTGTGCATAACCCGCATACTTTCCAAAATGATCAATTATCTTGTTATGTAAATCATCATACGTCTTATCTGTAATTGATTTTGTTTTAATCTGAAATTCATTTGAATAATATTTCTGCAGAATCCGTAGAACCCATCTATCTAGTGGAACTGCTTCTAACTTGTCAAGTGAGAATAACAATATACAATCTGCAACTTTTTTACCTATTCCAAATACTTGGCATAAATCATCTCTTGCATCATGATAATCTAGTTTTTTCAAAGATGAAAAATCTATGATTCCCTTGTCTACTGCAGTTGCAGCCTCTTTGACATACTTTGATCGATATCCTAAACCACACTTTGCAATGTTTCTGATAGATGCATCAGATAATCTTTCAGGTTCGGGAAACAAGAATGTCTCCCTACCATGGATAATCTTCTTTTCGCCAAATGTCTGACATAATTTTTCAAGTCGGGTCTGAATATTTGGAATATTTGAATTTGATGAGACAATAAATGAAATATAGCATTGAAATGGGTCTTGTCTTAAAATTCGCATTCCTGGAAAATTTTCAATTGCGTCTTTGACTACCTTATCTTTAGCTAATTGATTCTTGATCTTTTGAAAATTATCATCAAATCTAAAAAAATTATGAATATCTTTATTGTTTTTATCTAATTTATCTTCTAAAATGAGAACTTTTCTACCATTGACTCCATACCATTTTGAATTGAATTTCTTCCATAAGAAAACTTGACCACTATTTATTGTATCGTCAAGATTTATCTCAAAATTATTTTTCAATTCAGATGGTAATTTTTTCATCTAACTTAGCAGCATGTGCATCAAATCCAAACCTTTCATGTATCTCTTCAGCAAATCTTGTACATGATTCATCATCGCCATGCACGGTCATGATCTTCGGATCTCCTTTTAGATTTTTAATCATCTCAAAAAGACTGTCTCTATCTGCATGACCTGAAAATTGAAATTGTTTTACTTCTGCTGCAACATTTAGATCTTTTCCACGTGTTTCAACTTTTCCTGTATCTAGTAATTTTTTCCCAGGAGTTCCTTCTCCTTGATATGATACTAATGCAATTCCATTTTTATCGTCAAATGCTAATTGTTGTAAATAGTACACAGCATTTCCTCCAACTAACATTCCTGCAGGTGAAATTACAACACATGGTTCTGTTAGTGCCCGTTTTCTTTCTTTATGATCATTTATAGCCACAACTCTATCAATAACATCTTTAAAAATCTCCGGATTCTTCAAATATTCTGGATATTTGATAAGTATTTCATTTACCTTTAGTGCCATTCCATCCATGATTATTCTGTGCTTAAATCCTGAACTGATCAGTACACTGGCTACTTCCTGAGAGCGTTCTACTGAGAATGATGGGATGAAAAGTGTACCTTTTCTATCCATGACCTCATTTGCAAAGTCAATCAATCCTTTTTCAGAGTCTTTTCTTGGCATCTGATTCTCTTGCGAATAGGTACTTTCTGTGATGACCATATCCATCTCGCCTATGTCCAAATCTGCAGGAGGCAATAACCTTGAACCTCTCAAATTGATGTCTCCTGTGTAGAATAATCTTTTATTCTCTGATTCCACTATTACGGTGCTTCCGCCAACAACGTGTCCTGATGAACGTAGTTCAAATGTTGCATTCCCTCTAGTGATCTTTTCTTTAAATTCTATTATCTTTGATTTTTGCATCATATTCTCAATCTCAGGAACTCCAAAAGAATGAGAATTTTTTTCAATCTTTATCATATCTTGGATTAACAATTTACTGAGATCAAATGTTGGTGCTGTTGCGTACACATTACAATTGCCACTAACAAACAATGACGGAACACATCCCGAATGGTCCAAGTGTGCATGAGTAATTATTACTGAATCAATATCTCGTGGTTTTACATGAAGTGGGTATGTAGGTGGTGCACCCCTTGGTTTCCCAAACATTACTCCATAATCTAACAAAAAATTTGTTCCATTACAATTAACTTGAAAAGCTGATCGCCCTACCTCACCAGCTGCGCCTAAAACTTTGATCTCCACGACACACGTTTTTGGGCTCCACCTTATATCTTATCACCATAAATATTCCTCAGTGTATACAATTTGCACAAGCTTTAATTAGTGCAACCTAACTTTTGATCAATTATGGGAAGAACCTATGCAGAATGGGAAGCCACACAAGACTCAGCAATGGTTGCTAAAGTTCGCGCAGGCGACGAAGCAAACAAAGTCCTATTAAATCAAATTAACTGGATGTGGGTTGCAAATCTTATGGCTAAAAAACCAGAACTAAATCCTTCATCCGCAGAACTATTGGATTGGGTTACATCTGGTCAAATCGATGCAATGAGAAAGTAATTTCCATTACTATCGTTTCTTTTTGTTTTTAACCTCATAATTTTATCGATCATTTTTCATAACGGTGTTAACGATCCACTTCATGGTTTAAATAGTGAAATATCATAATCACAATGAAAGAAAATGCCAATCGCAATACTTCCAGACATTGACGAACAAAGATGTATCGGATGTGCACTATGTGTAGAAATCTGTACAACTCTTGGTCCGGATGTACTCCGTGTAAAACCTGTTGAAGGTTGGAAACGTGGTAAAGCATTTGTCTTCTATCCTGAAAGATGCATCTCAGACGGTGCATGTATTGGAGTTTGTCCAACAAAATCCATCTTCTGGATGAGACCAATGAATTACACTGCTGGTCAACCAGTTCCACTTCACAAGAACGGAATATTCATCAAGGGCTGGGCTGAAGACGCCGCCTTATAGGCTCGTTTTCATACAACCTTTTTTCTATTTTTATTTAATTTAATTACCAGTTTCAAAGATCACACACATGCAAAAGACAAGGACAACAATCTCAAAAATCACTTTTCTAATTACACTTGTTGTTGTATTAATGACGCTGGTTGCAATTATTTTTCCAGCACTATATCATTATTCGTTTGGTAACTATCCTGATAAACCTGAAACACAATTTGAGATTGGTCACCAAGCTTATCTTGTAATATGTGGTAATATTGTAATCTTTGCAATTGGTTTTGTATACTACAAAAACAAAATTCCCTCTTTTGGTGCCAGAATTGACCAAATAAGGGAATTTGAAATTTCCAAAAAAATTTCAGTAATAATTTTAATAATAATACTAGGAACGTATGCGGGGTTTAGCACTCCTGAACTATTTATGGATGAAAGAGAACAGTGGGCTGATTATCTCTTATTAGAAGAGGCATTGGAGTATTGGCCTGGTGGAGAAAGTAAAATTCCAAATCAATACATTGATGAACAATTAGATCGTTATGTTCGACTAGCATTATTGGATGCATCTGTGAACATTTTCCAAAATATCAAAGTCCTGCCTTTTCTTGCTAGCATTTTAGTTGTTTTCTTCACATATCTGCTAACTGTGCAATTAACGGGTAAAAGATTCGCTGGAATAATTTCAATGTTGGTTCTCTTGCAAAGTCACATCTTCTTGACTTTTGATACTATTGCTGTTTATGAAAATTTTTGGGTATTATTTTACATAATCTCTATCTACGCAATTAGAAAGAAATGGATGCTCTCCCCCTTATTCTACATCTTATCTGTATTTACTAAAGCGTATGCTGCACCATTCTTCCTTATGACATTATATTCTACCTATCGCAGTGAAATTGAAACTAAGAAAAAATACTTTGTCTTTGCATCCTATCTGGGCATAATACTTGTTGCATTTTTAATCGTGTTTTTCGGTAAATCTGTCTACACTGATATTATTGAAATTGAATACTCAAAATTCTTCCTTGGATTTGCAGATACTGCCATGCAATTTAGATATGACATTTTCTTCACAATTATGTTACTACCCGTAACTGTTGGCCTGTACATATTATCTAAGAATAATCCTAATACTGATATCATTCACTCACTCTTGGCTGGAACAATAATCTTCAGTCCTATTCTGATTATGTTTACATACTTTTACGAAATTCTTCCTTATCGATTCGTCCCGACACTAGTATTTTTCTCCATAGGAGTTGCGATGTTTTTCTCAAAAAAACCTAAGTAATCTCTTTTAAAATAGTCCATTCTATTGTTGCAACATCGTCTTTTTCAATTATTATCATTGGTGTGAATGCCTGAAAAACATCTATCATCCAACCATCTAATGTTGTTGTTATACTAAACATTCCAGATCTATCATCAACTGATGCTGCACCTTCAAATTTTTTCACTCTTTCATACAATGTTCCATCAATCATCACTGTATCTTTTGAATCAAAACCTTTTGCAAAGATTTCATCAGTGATTTCGTATGGTAAATATCTTGTATTAGTTGACTCTGAAACTGATATCAAAGATCCAGATGAATCTCTTACAGTAATTCTGAATTTAATTTCATAAACTGAATCATGTGCAGGTATTGTAGGTGCACCACTCAAAAAATTTGCTTTTTTACCTTTAACAATTTCATTATCTGGATCAAGTAATAATGCCTTGTCAATCATAACTAATGCATCGTTATATTCTTGTAAATGCGCTAATGCAATTCCTTTACTTGCTAATGCCTTTACATTATTTGGATTGATCTCTATAATCCTCTCATAATATTTTATTGCTTCTTCAATTCTATCTAACTCAATTAAAACTGAACCCTTGTTTAATAATGCCTTTTCATCATTTGGGTTTATTTCCAAAATATGATCATAATACAAAATTGCTTCTTCATATCTCCCATTTGAAATCAATGCTGCAGCAATTGCATGCCAGTCTTTAGCATTATCTCCTTTTAGCGGAAGAATTTCTTCTTGTGCAATCATCTTTTGGGAGATAAACTGAATCAAATTTATTTTTGTTGAAAAACTCACTCCAAATCTGTAAAAATGTAGGAAATTTCTCAGGCTCAAATTCTTTTCTAGTCATGACATAATGTGAGGCTGGAAAAACATCAGATATCTCAATTGGAATTATTCCTAAAAATGGATTATAATTGCAAAACTGTATTAAATCTGGATCTTTGAATTTTCTTCGTAATTTCTTGTATTCATATGATGAAAAGACTGGCTTTATTGTTGGATCTTTAGTTATCACAACCATCTTCTTTTTTGTTCTAAATTTTTTTACATACTCATGAAATCTCTTTATCTCTGGTCTATACTGATCTTCGGGTCCAAATAGGAAGATTGCTTTTTCTTTGAACTTTGGAGTGCCATCTTGTAGGAATTTTGCGTTGTTCAAAATAACATCAACTGTTTCAAATAATTTTGGATGTGCTCTTGCCTTTTTCATTGTATATTCCCATAATCTTCCTTCTCGTATCGCTTGTTTGACTCGGTCAACCTCCGCCTTTATTGAGTATAAATTGAAAAGTGCAATTTGATCTATTCTTTCTTCTTTTTTCATACCAAGTAATTCCTTTGGTTTGTATCTTGAAGATACTTCACAATCAAATGGGAAATACTCTAATTCGTCTAATCTTCTTGTTCCATCATCCGTAATCACTCTATCATGTTTTGCATAAAGCATGTATGATGCAGAATCAAATGTATCGCATCCCAATGCTACAGCTAAAGGAATTGTCAAAGGATGTCCTGCACCAAAAAGATGTAAAGGAATTGAAGTCGGTATATTTTTCTTAGCAGCAATAATCATCTCTGCTAATAATCTATATTCGTATGATTCCATAAACTCAACCGGACTTCCTAATGCGAGCATTTGATATCCCATTCTAATTAATTCACTTGTTGATCTTTTTACTAATTCTGGATGTTCACTACCTTGAATTGGACCAATCCAAATTTGTCCATTATTTTTTTTATTTTTTATTGTTGTTTTACAAACTCTTAGTGTGTGATCAACATACTCTCTTGCTTGTTTCTTTGATAATCCAAACCCAGTTGGTTTGTCTAGTGGTATGGCGAAATCAGTCATTATGTCCATTTCAAATTTTGCCATGGCTGGTGGTTTTACATCTACTTCTCCATACTCTAAAACTTGATAACCGCCAGAATCAGTCATTATGGAGCCATCATATTTTATAATTTTATGAATTCCATCTTTTCTTGCTTTATCCTCAAGTCTTTTCATTGTGATGTATGCATTCGTAATTACAACATCAAACCCAATCTCTTTGATTTTTTTTGCAGGTATTGATTGTTTAACGGGGTGTATTACCGGCACAAAAGATGGTGTTTCAATCTTCCCATGGTTTGTGTGAAGAATCCCGATTCTACCAGCTAGATCACTGTATTTTATCTCAAACAATTCTTTGTATGACTCTTGGGGATTATATTAAATTAGTAATCAAAAAACCTGCCAAACTCATTCCTCTCTTCAATTATTGTTAACCAATCTATTATGTCTCCTCCTTCTTTATTCTTAATTATTCCATTAATCTCTTCCACAATTCTCTCTGGTGTTTTTGTTGTTGTGTCAATCTCAAAAGTTTTCTCTTTTCCAAATGATGCAATTGCATCATTTGCAATAACACCTAGTACTTCACTACCTGCATTTTGTTTTATTTTTGATTCTTGATAATCCCTTTTTTTGTAAATATCTATAAGATCATAAGGATTTTTTCTCAATACAATTGCTAAATCAATATCTGAATCGTCAAGGACATATGGCGCCAAATGACCGACAATTATTGATTTATCTGATACCTTTTTCTTAATCTCATCTTTCATCTCTATGGTGTTGACTTCAAAACCATCTTCGACTTTATTCCCAAAACCTCCTTCAATTGCAAATTTGTTAATATCTATTATCTGATATGAAGAATCTTGTTTTACGAACAAATCTGTAGTTGTATGTTTTCCCACACCTGGATTACCTGTAATTACTAAATTCATACAGTTACTTTTCGTGTCCATGATTAATGAATTTCTGTAATACTAATATGATCAAATGAAAACTATCACCTTATGCAAATTGGTTTACTTGGAAAGGCTAATGTTGGAAAATCAACTTTTTTTTCAGCTGCAACTGAGACAATGGCTCAAAGTGGAAATTTTCCCTTTACCACAATTGAACCTAATGTTGGAGTTTGCTATTTGAAGATTAATTGTGAATGTAAAAATTTGGATAATAGATGTGGAAATGATCTGTGTCATGATGGAACTAGATTCGTTCCTGTAAAACTAATTGATGTAGCAGGCTTAGTTCCAGGTGCTCATGAAGGTAAAGGATTAGGAAATCAATTCCTTACAGATGCTATGAAAGCAGATGCATTGATTCATGTAGTTGATATCTCTGGATCAACTGACATTCAAGGACAACCGGTTAGTCTTGGAACACATGATCCATTAGAAGACATAAAATTTGTTGAAGAAGAATTTGATTTGTGGTTTAAACAAATTCTTGATAGGGAATGGCCAAAACTTGTAAAAGAAATAGAACAAAAACGTGCTAAACTTTCCGATGGAATTGCACGTCGGTTTACTGGGCTAGGAATATTAGAATCTCAAGTTGATCAAGTCTTAATATCAATGTCATTGAAATCAAAAAAACCACAAGATTGGACAGAAAATGAAATGATAGATTTCCTAAAATCTCTGAGAAAAAAAGCAAAACCCTTGCTCATTGCAGCTAACAAAGCAGATTTATGTGATAATCTTACAATCATGGAAAAAATATCTGAAACTTTTAAAGTGATTCCTTCTAGCGCTGAAACTGAACTTTTATTGAAAAAAGCTACAAAAGCAAAATTAATTGATTATGTGCCAGGAGATGATAATTTTAAAGGAAACGATGATATCGAATTATCTGAACAACAAAACAATGCATTACACCTTGCAAAAAACGTTCTAACAAAAATCCAAACAACTGGTGTCCAAAAAATTCTTAATACTGTAATTTTTGATATTCTAGATATGATCGTCGTTTATCCTGTTGAAGATGAAACTAAATTAACAAACAAACAAGGGCAGGTCTTACCTGATGCACGACTATTAAAAAACGGTTCTACTGCAAAAGAATTAGCATTTACCATTCATCAAGATATAGGTAAAGGATTCTTACATGCAATCGATGCTAAAACTAAACAACGTATTGGTGCTGATCATCAACTAAAAAATGGTGATATAGTAAAAATAGTGTCGACACTAAGTAGGGGGTAGCATGCTCTGTTTAGGAATTGAAAGTACAGCCCACACTTTCTCATGCGCTGTGATTGAAAAAAAACAGAAAAATGGAAAAATTTTATCTGATATACGAAAAATCTACAAACCTCCTGAAGGAGAAGGAATTCATCCTAGAGAAGCATCACGTCATCATATCGAAAACAGTTCTTTAGTTTTAAAACAATGTCTTGATGAAGCAAAAATCAAAATTAATGATCTTGATATGATTGCATATGCAGGTGGTCCTGGTCTTGGACCTTGTCTAAGAGTAGGTGCTGTAGTGGCACGTTCTCTATCCTCTTATTATGATATTCCAATTTATCCTGTAAATCATGCAATTGGTCATATTGAGTTAGGCAAGCTTCTAACAGGTGCAAATAATCCTTTGGTTCTTCTTGTTTCTGGCGGACACACAATGATTCTCGCATTCTCTTCAGGAAGGTGGAGAGTCTTTGGTGAAACATTGGATATTACTTTGGGTCAACTCTTAGATCAATTTGGACGGTCACTCGGATTTGCTTCACCATGTGGGAAGAAAATTGAAGAACTCGCAAACAAATCAACCACTTACATTGATTTACCATATGTGGTAAAAGGAAATGATGTATCCTTCTCTGGTCTACTATCTGCTGCAAAACAAAGTGTCTCAAAAGGAATTGAAGATGCATGTTATTCGCTACAAGAAACTGCATTTGCTATGATTGCTGAAGCAACAGAACGTGCTTTAGCATTTACCAGAAAAAATGAAATTATGATAGTTGGAGGAGTTGCTGCAAACAAAAGATTGTCTTCTATGTTAAAGGATGTGTGTAAAAGACAGAAAGCAAAATTTTTTGTCGTTCCATTAAATTATGCAGGCGATTGTGGTTCTCAAATCGCTTGGACTGGTATCAAAGAATCTAGTGTGTCTGCTGGTGCAAAAATGAAAGATACTTTTGTAAAACAATCTTGGAGACTAGACAGTGTGGATGTTCTTTATTGATTCTTGAAATCTTCAATGGCATCTTGAATTTCTTCTAACCATCCACCTGTTCCCAAAACACCAAACTTGTATGATTTTCCATCTGTATCTGTTGTAATTTTAAAACAAATTTTTTTGATGAATCTACCTTCTTTCCATACATCTACCTCGTTCAGAGGTACATCAATTACGGTCTCTCCCATTTTTGTTGAAAAATCTGCAATTCTACTCTTTCTTTTATCAAATGCAATACGTTTGTTAGTTAGTGTTAGAATTCCTGTTCCCAATTCATCTTCATTACAATCTTCTTGTTTCAATCGTTTCTCGTCTGCATCCATATTACTACTGAAAAATAATATAATTAATGGTTTTACCTAGAAAAGCTAAAAATGACACATTTTATCTAAAAATATGAAACAAAAATACCGCGAATATCTAAAATTAAACAAAAATGTTCTTTTAGGTTTTCTTGGATCGATCATTATCTCTGCAATTGCTGCAGATTACTTTGGTGATCAAGCTAGCTATCTCAATTCATCATTTACTCTGATAGTAGATTATGCGGTATTTTTTTCAATTTTTTGTGGTTTATTCTATCTTGATAACAGAAAAAAATACGTTCTAGATAATGGTGAAAGAAATAATACACTTTTAAAATCTGATTTAATCAAAATCATCTCATCATTAGGAATTGGTGAAGTTGTTTATACAATTGTTAGGTGGAGTTTACAATACTATTTCTTACTGATAGATTATGAACCTTACATGGCATCAATTATTTCACAATTAATCTCCACTGTAGTATACATGATTACATTAAATTTGTCTGTAAAATTTACAAAATTGTACAAAGATGGTAGTTAGTGTTTATGTTGACGGTGCCGGCGGTGAAAAATCAGGCTATGGATTTTTCATTAAAGAAACTGGTGAATCATTCTATGAAGAAAAACCAGGAATAACAAACAATCAGGCTGAATATCTAGCTATAATCACAGCATTAAAAAAATTTCAAGATTCCTTAGATGAAGTTGTAATTTTTAGTGATTCAAAAAATACTGTAAATCAATTAAATCATGAATTTGCAATAAATAATGAACAATTACGTAATTTAGCACAAGAAGCATGGTTATTAATCCCAAAAATCCCTGAATTAAAAATAAAATGGATCCCCCGAAAGGAAAATTTGGCAGGAAAAATGCTTGGAAGCTAATCTAGAATAGCTTTAATTATAGAAAAACTTTTGATCTAGAAATATACAATGACTGACTCTGTTTTCCTCTCTCCAAAATCTATTGCAATTGTCGGAGCTTCTGATAAAGTAGGCAGCGTAGGTCGTGCAATCACTTCAAATATTATGAAAGGTTACAGGGGAACAATTTATCCAATTAGTCCAACACGTGAAACTGTTTTTGATAAAAAAGCATACAAATCAGTTTTAGATGTTCCTGGAAAAATTGATTTAGCTGTTGTTGTGACAAAAAATACTGTTGTTCCTGCAGTATTAGAAGAATGTGGAAAAAAGAAACTCAAAGGTGCTATTGTAATCACAGCAGGATTCAAAGAAGTAGATGAAGAAGGTGCAAAATTAGAACAACAACTAAAAGATATCGCAAAAAAATACAAATTACAAATCATTGGTCCAAACTGTCTTGGTGTGATGAACCTAGATCCTCAAACCATGATGAATTCTACATTTCTCAAAATTACTCCAAAATCTGGAGAAATTGCTCTCATTTCACAAAGTGGTGCAATTTGTGCAGCATTAGTTGAGGATGCAAGTGCACAAGGAATTGGATTTTCAGCTGTAATTAGCATGGGCAACAAGGCAGACATGAGTGAAATTGATATTCTCAAAATGCTTGCAGAACATAAACAAACCAAAGTTATTGTCATGTATCTTGAAGACATGGGAAATGGACAAGAATTTCTCAAAGTGTGTAAATATATCACAAGAAAAAAGAAAAAACCTGTATTAGTATTAAAATCAGGACGTAGTCCTGAAGGTGCAAAAGCTGCAATGTCACACACAGGAGCACTGATGGGTTCTGATGAAATTTATGATGCATTGCTAAAACAATCTGGAGCAATTCGTGTTGATACTATGGAAGAATTATTTGATTACGCAACTGCTTTCTCAAAACAACCTCTTCCTATGAATGGCGACTTGGTTATCGTCTCCAATGCTGGTGGTCCAGCTATAATTTCAACTGATGCATGTTCTAAGCTTGGAATTAAGATGGCAAGAATTGAAGAGATTAGAAAAAAAATAGATACTGTAATTCCTCCATGGGGAAGTTCACGTAACCCTGTAGATATTGTAGGGGATGCTGATTTTAATAGATTTGAAAATGTATTGAACGAAGTTTTAAAACACAAAAACGTTGGTTCTGTTATTTCTATGTGTACACCATCTGCTACGTTAGATTATGACAAACTTGCAGAAGTTATAGTATCTATGTCGAAAAAATACAAAAAAACAATGTTAGCTAGTCTAATGGGATTGGACGAAGGAATCACCAACCGTGAAATTTTGGCAAATGGGGATGTTCCTTACTATACATATGCAGAAGGCTCAATTCGTGCTCTGAAAGCGATGCTTGCTTTCACAAATTGGGTAAAAAATCCATCCGGAAAAATCACAAAATTCAATGTGAAAAAGGACAAAGTAAAAAAGATCTTAGATAATGCAAAAAAAGAAAAACGAAATGCATTACTAGAAGAAGAAGGTCAAGAAATTCTTCGTGCATATGGTTTTCCATTACCTGCTAGTAAATTAGCAAAAACAAAAAAAGAAGCAGTTGCTGCTTCTAAAAAAATTGGATATCCCGTAGTTTTAAAAATTGCATCACCACAAATTATCCATAAATCTGATGCTGGTGGAGTTAAAGTTAATCTACAAAATGCAAAAGATGTTGAAAGTGCTTTTGATACCATCATAAAAAATGCAAAAAAATACAACAAGAAAGCTGACATTAAAGGAGTTCTTGTGGTTGAGATGGTTAAAGGAGGAAAAGAAATGATTATTGGTTCTAAACTTGAACCTGGATTTGGACCTGTCGTGATGCTTGGAATGGGTGGAATTTATGTTGAAGTTTTGAAAGATGTTACATTCAAACTTGCACCTATGACAAATATCGAGTCTGATGATATGATATCTTCAATCAAAACTAAAAAAATTCTACAGGGTGTGAGAGGAGAAAAACCATCTGATGTCAAAAAACTTTCAGAATGCATTCAAAGATTATCTCAATTGGTGTCTGATTTCAATGAAATTAAAGAATTAGATATGAATCCAGTTTTGGTAATGGAAAAAAACAAAGGCTGTAAAGTTCTAGACGTGCGTATTGGTCTCTAATTAGGCACAGCTATTTCTGGAAACTCTTTAATTATTTGAATCAGTAAGTGTTACATCAATATGCAAAAAACAGTAAAGCCGATCAGAACTGGAGAGGAATACATTGAGAGTCTCAAAGGTAGGGATTTGAAGGTATACTTGTTTGGCGAATTGGTAAAAGAACCAGTTAACCATCCAATGATTCGTCCTTCAATTAATGCAGTTGCAAAAACTTATGATCTTGCAGTTGAAGAAGAAGAACTTGCATTTCCACAATCTTCAATCTCTGGTGAAAGAGTAAATCGATTTTTACATATTGCAGAAAGTGCAGAAGACTTGGTTTTACAAAATAAAATGCAACGAAAACTAGGTCAGCTTACTGGTACATGTTTTCAAAGATGTGTTGGAATGGATGCACTAAATTCATTGCACTCTACAACTTTTGAAATTGATGAAAAACATGACACAAAATATCATGAACGATTGTTAGAATTTATCAAAATGGTTCAACATGAGAACTTGGTAATTGGTGGCGCAATGACTGACGTTAAAGGTGATAGAAGTCTTGCACCTAGTGAACAAGAAGATCCTGACTTGTTTTTGCATATTGTTGATAGAGACGATAAAGGTGTCTATGTAACTGGTGCTAAAGCACATCAAACTGGCACAATTAATTCACATTGGATGATTGTAATGCCTACTATGAGACTATTAGAAAATGACAAAGATTACGCAATTGTTGGTGCTCTACCTGTAGATGCGCCAGGAATTACTTACATTTACGGCAGACAATCTTGTGACACACGTAGTATGGAACCTGGCGATATTGATGTTGGCAACTCTGAATATGGTGGACAAGAAACTATGGTAATCTTTGATCGTGTTTTCATACCAAACGAAATGATCTTTATGGATGGTGAATACGAATTTGCATCTATGTTAGTTGAACGATTTACTTGTTATCATAGAAGAAGTTATGTTTGTAAAACTGGCTTGGGTGATGTTTTGATTGGTGCAGCTGCAGCAATTGCAGAATATAATGGAGTTCCAAAAGTATCACACATTAAAGATAAAATTATTGAAATGACACATCTAAACGAATCAATATATGCTGCAGGAATTGCTGCATCATATCAAGGCCATAAGATGAAATCTGGTGTATTTCTTAATGATGACATGCTTGCAAATGTCTGTAAACATAACGTTACCAGATTGCCATATGAATTGGCAAGACTTGCTCAAGATGTTGCTGGTGGAATCCTAGTCACATTGCCTTCTGAAGCAGAATTTAGAAGTGCCGAAACTGGACCGCTCTTGAAAAAATATCTAAAAGGTAAATCAGGAGTTGAAGTTGAAAATAGAATGAGAATTTTACGATTAATTGAAAACATGACAATGGGACGAAATGCAGTTGGTTATCTAACTGAATCAATGCATGGTGCAGGTTCTCCTCAAGCACAAAGAATCCAGATTGCTCGTCAAATGCAATTAGGTTACAAAAAACAACTTGCAAAAGATCTAGCCAAAGTCAAAGAAGAGCCTGAAGAAGCAAAAGAACATTCAGAATACTTCAAACGCGTATTCAAAATACCAGAAAAGAAATAATCTTAAAGTTCTTTTTTATCATCTACTGATTCATCTTTATTATCTTCAATAGTGTTATTTGAAGTATCTACTGATTCATCTTTATTTGATAATTTAGTATGTTCTGAATCATCATCTACTGATTCATCTTTATTTGATAATTTAGTATGTTCTGAATCATTATCTTCAGTTAACTTATCTTTTGTATACTGAAATTCAATGTTTTTCTTTTGTTTTTTTGAAAACTGTTTTACAATCATGACTCCAATTATGACTGCAATTATTATGTAGTTGATTGGAGGCTGAAGAATTTGTGTTATGTATCCCACTTGTGGCACTACATATTCCACCTTACCTAGATACTCTTTTTCCGTTATTGGATAATCTGTACCTGCAATTGATGCAGGATTTGCATCTCCTTTCGTTCTCACTATTTTTGGATCCTCTCCCATTTCTAAACTAACTCTGTGAACAATTACTCGTTCTTTCCCTTGCTCGTATAATTTTGGTGAATAAAATACAATGATATCTCCTTTTTTTACATCTTCAAACGGAGTATTACCTTCCACAACTATGACATCATAAATCATTAAAACTGGAATCATACTTCCACTTGAAACCACATAAAATGGATTTGCGGTCCCAAATACTGCTTGTAGACCTAGCCAAATTATAGCAATTGCTACAATTATGATTATTGCATCTTTTATGAGATTTTTTGTTGAACTTGTTCCCAAATTATGTTTGCTCGCTGATTTACTTAGATAAATCTTATCGATTAACTATAACTGTGTACCACAACTCTCACAAAATTTTGAGTCAGGCTTGTTATCAAAATTACAACTAGAACATCGTAAACCTTCACCTGCTGAAGTTTTTTCCATCTTTTCTTCTGTTTTACTAGATTTTCCTAAAAAGATTACTTCTCCTACAGTTCCAATTCTACTCCAATTGATGTTAATATCATTTCCACTAACATCTGAAACGACTAACACTAAATCTTGATTTGAATCGACTCCTACCTGTTTTGCTTTACCAATTCTCTTTGCATTTTCGTCGAAAACATCCATGCCAAAAATTGATCTAAATGTACCTCCACTAAACGTAGGCTCTGATACAATTTCTTGCTGAGTTGTTTCTTGTTGAGTAACTGTATCAAAATCTGAAAAGCTTGTTTCTTGTTGTTCAATTGGATTTGCTAGTCCAACATCTACTTGTTCATCTGGTTTTCTAAAATCTCTATACTCTGCAATTGTTGAACCACATTCATTACAGAGATATTTTCCTCTTTCAACTAGAATTAAATTTTCAGCAACCTCTTCATTTGGATTCTCAAATTCTATATTTGGGCTTCCTTCAAATTCTCGTTCACAGGTATTACAAGTATATTTTGAAATTTTTTCACTTTCTAGTCTTCCTATTGGTGCTAAAAATAGATCTGGTCCTCCAAGATTTCCTTTACTTTGCTGTTCATCTGTTACTCGTGCCATCAGAAATCCGCCCGAACCTCTAAGTTTTTTCAATCTAAGTTCTGCACTCATGCATTTTTACCTTTAATACGTCATTTAAGTATATTTTGAAATTTTTTAAATAATTATTCCATTATACCATAATCACAAATACATTTTTAGATGTGAGATTTTGATAAAATTTGATAATCATGGCAATTACTGAAATAGATAATCCACAAGCATGGGAAATAGATGTCATTAACTCAGATAAACCAGTCTTTGTAGACTTTTGGGCTCAATGGTGTGGACCATGTAGAATGGTTGGACCTGTGGTAGAGGAACTTGCTGGAGATTATGATGGAAAAGTTAACTTTGTAAAAGTTAATGTTGATAATGCACAAGAAATAGCACAAAAATATAACGTGTTTAGTATTCCAACACTAATCCTTTTGAATAAAGGAGAAATCATAGCTCAACAAGTAGGCGCAGGTTCAAAAGAAACATATCAAAATATGATAGATAGAGCACTTGAAAAAATTTAGGCTCTACTAATTTTTCTCTTTTTATTCTAAACTATTAATATTAGATTCTTCTCATTGAGTTATGTCATTGGGAGAAATTGATACATTAAATCTCACTTTCGATAAATTACAAGCATTATTTGATGAATCACAAGGATATTACGAATCTTTTCTAGATGCAAATAATCTGTATAAGGCGGGAAAATTATCTGATAAAGAATTTTTCCAGAAATTAGGAGATTACACTGTAGCTTACTCTGCCTTAGAATTTTTAGGGATCAAAACACTGATGGAAATGAAAAAAACACTTGATAAAGTTTCATCTGGTACGGGAGCTGGTGGCACACAATCTCCTGGACTTATGCCTGGAATGGGACAACCTGGAATGATGCCTGGAATGAATTCTGGTCCTAGAACAGGAACTACGGAAAATCCAGTTGGTGCACCACCCTCAGTCATGTCTGCACCTGATGCATTCAATCAACCTGGCACTTTACCAACTCCTGATCCTTCATTACTTCCACCAAGACAAAGTGCAGGAAATTGTACTTCATGTGGAGGAAACTTGAGACCAAATGCTAAGTTCTGCACTAAGTGTGGTGCAAAACAATAATTTCTAACTTAAATTAACTCCACATTCTCTACAAAATTTTGCAGTTGATGAGTTTTTTGCACCACATTCTGAACAAAATTGTTCTTCTCCTGAAGATTCTGCATTTGCACTTCCGTACATTCCTGAACCCAATACTGCTCCTGTTGGAACATAATTATCATCATCAATAATCTCGACTGGTGCAAAGTCTTTTTCTTCAACGTATGTGTATAGTCTTGGAACACTCTCTTCTTGTTTTGTAGGGTCTGGAACCATATCGCCCAACCAAAATGAAAATCGCATCAAAGTAAGCTCAGGTGTTGAAAATGCTAATGTATGCGCAGACATGTAATCATTGGCTGCTTGTTTTCCATTGAATACTTTCATGTTGAAATGATCATTTTTCACTGTATAATGTTTTCGTGAAGTGGACCGAGAGGGAATCGAACCCTCGACATCCACGTTGCGAACGTGGCGCTATACCCCTAAGCCATCGGCCCTAGTAATTGCATTTTTCAACAACGTATATTCATTTTTACTCTACTAATATACCTGAAAACTGAGGTAAACATAATGACTTACGATTTAATCATTACCGATTCTCATGTTTTGACTTCAAATGGTATGGTTGAAAAAAATCTTGTCATAGAAGATGGAAAAATCAAATTAATTACTAATGAAATTCCTGATTGTGATAAAAAAATTAATGGTTCTGGTTTAGTTAGTATTCCTGGTCTAATTGATACTCATGTTCATTATGGTGTCTATTCGCCTATTGATCAGGCTGCAACAACTGAATCCCATGCTGCTGCCATCGGGGGTGTTACTACAATGATGAGAATGTTTAGATTAAATGGATCATACAAAGACTCTCTTGAAAAACATCTGTTGGCAAGTCAAAATTCACATTATATTGATTATACCTTACATGCATCAATTTTTGATAATTCTCAAATTGATGAAATGCAATTTTGTACAGAAAATAAAATCATCTCATTCAAAATTTACATGAATCTTGGAGGGGATGTTGGTCATGTATACATGGAAATGAATCCTGGTGAACAAAAATTAATCTCTGCTGAAGTCAATGTTACAAATGAATTAGTTGAAAAAATTGTTAAAAATGCAGCATTGCTCAATTGCCCTGTTTTAGTTCATGCCGAAGATTATCAAGAATGCTCATGTGGAATGAAAACTCAAAAAGAAAAAAATCATGATGGTCTACATGCATGGTCAGAAAGTCGTTCTCCTGACTTCGAAGCAAAATCTATTCAAACAATATGTGAATATGGACGGAAATATGGTTGTCAGATCTACTTTGTGCATATTGGTTCAGAATTGGCATTGAAAAAAATAAAAGAAGAAAAACAAAAAGGCACAAAAATTTTCGTTGAAACATGTCCTCATTATCTAACATTATCACATGAAACTCAAACTGGATATCTTGCAAAAGTTATGCCTCCAATTAGAACAAAAAATGATATACAATCTGTATGGAATGCTATACAAAATAATGAAATTGATACAATTGGAACTGATCATGTTGCTAATCAATTAAAACTAAAACTTGGTGGAGATGATGTTTGGAGTGCTTTAGCAGGATTCCCTGGAATTGGAACTTCATTACCAATTTTACTTAGTGAGGGAGTTAACAAAAATAAAATTAATCTGAGCCAATTAGTTAATCTTACAAGTACAAATGCCTCAAAAATTTTTGGTTTATCTAGTAAGGGGCATCTAGCAGTAGGATATGATGCGGACATAACTATGATTGATCTAAAAAAAGAAGCAAAAGTTTCTCCTGAACTCTTTGGTGGATTTTCTGATTATCTTGTATATGATGGATGGAATTTGAAAGGATGGCCTATCAAGACAATTGTTAGAGGCACTGTTGTTGCTGAAGACTTTGAAGTAATTGGTAAGCCTGGATATGGTAATCTTGTATCACGAACACTAAGTTAAAATCTCAAATTTGCCGTTTGCTTTTGCCTTGTAAATTACATCTGGTTTTCTTGTAAAAATTCCAACCTCTATGACTCCTGCTGTATTGAGTAATCTTTGTTGTAGCGATTTTGGATTATTGATTACACCAAAATCACAATCTAGTATAATGTTCGAGTTTTCAGTAACAAATGGATATCCTCTATCCAGTATTCGTAATTCTGGTTTACCGCCTAGTTTTTCAATTTTTTTCCAAACAATCCGTCTTGCTAATGGTTGAACTTCCACTGGAACTGTTCTGTTAAATTCTTTGACAAATTTTGAACTATCTGCCATAATGATAACTTTTTTTGCAGCACTGATCAGTATATTTTCTCTTAATAATGCTCCTCCTCCACCTTTTATCAAAAATCTATTTTTATCAATTTGATCTGCACCATCAAACACTAAATCTATTTTATCAATTTGATCTGCATCAACTAATTGTAAACCACCTTTTTCAGCAATTAGTTTTATTTGCATAGATGTTGGCACACATTTAACTGAAATTTTTTTTGTCTTGATGTATTTTGATAGTGATTTTACTAACGCAGTTGCTGCACGTCCGCTTCCTAAACCTAAAACATAACCATCTTTTACATTTCTCAAAGCATCTAAAGATAATGCCTTGATGGCATCATCAAATGACATTAATCGACCTCTGCTTGTTCAATTTTTGATAAAGTTTTTAGAATTTTTGATTTAATTTGTTCGATGTCATCATCTTCATCATCAATTTCCGATTCTTCTGGCAGTTCTACAATTGGCTTTACCACATGTTCTGGGTTATCTTCAATTACTGGAATCACACTTTGTTTTTTAATTTCTGGAGCCTCAATTTTTGGACTTTCTTGCATCTTTGGTTTCCTTGGAGGTGGTGTTATAACATCACTATTTAGTTGTGATAACATCTGATCATACTTTGATTGTTTTACTGGATCTAATTTTGGTAATGAAGTTAGAGTTGTAATCTCAAATTTTTTTGAACCCTTATTAACAAACTCTTCAATTGGTTTCTCAAAGACTGGTTTTGATTCCTTTTCTACCTTGTTTTCAATTACATCTGTTTTTTTATCCTTCTTCTTAATGTGAGCATCTTTTTGTGATTGTGCAATTTGTATCTTTGATGTTAATTCATATAATCTCTGATCAAGCTGTGATAATTTTTGATCCATGAGTGTAATCAATCCGTCACCCAAAGGTCCCAAGTCTGGATGCTTACTTGCATTTTCTAGCTTTTCAATTCTAGTAATAACTACGCCTAATTGATGTTGATATTTTAGTAATAATCTATCTTTTTGAATTTTTGTTAAATCAGATTCATTTTGATATAATCGTGCAATTGTTTTTGTGAGTATATCTTTCTCAATTTGTAATGAATTTAATTGACTTACGATTTGTGAATTTGAACCGATAGTTGGAGTCTGTAACTTGTTCTTTGATCCGAAAAACTGTTTCAACATTGATTATAGCGCAGGTACGCTCCGTTTAATCCAATTATATTTTCGTCTTTTTGCATCTGGATGCCCACAACTTGCACATCGATCTAGACGTCTATGAAATGCGTTATTTCCACATCTTCTACATCTGATATGTGTATGAGATTTTGAATGCTTACCCATTGATGGTGTACCTCTAGTCATTAGAGAACACCTATTCTGCTGGAGGAGATATCATAACTACATTATCTCCACGAACTACAATGGATCCAAGACTTTTTGAATCGCCTTCAGAAGGGATCTCTTCTGATTGGTCGAGTAGCAGGTTCATGTGCTGATCAAAACCTTGAAGTGTACCTGTAATGGTTTTTCCACCTTTTAGCTTTATCAGTACGTTCTTGTTGATACTTTCATCGAGTACTTTTACTGCCATATCTACGGACATTTATTTCACTTATTGATTCCAATAATGAGGAGTATATTAAACGTTCACTGGTGAATTTTTGGTTTTGTTTCAGTAAGTCAAGTTTGACTCTTTTGCAAGATTATCTACAATTTCCTTAATGATCTTCCTTCCTAGCCTTGCTGATGCTTTTGTTGGATCACCCCAAACTCCATTTCCTGTTACTTTTGGAAATGATTTTTGGGCTAATTTGTTAATCTTTGAAACCTGCTGTTTTGACATACCGTCAGTCTGAAAACCTTTTTTCGCCTTTTTCATCTTAACATTCTTTGAAATTGCTAGCATGATTGATGTTTCAACATTCCCTGCATGATCAAAATCTCTATCCATATACTTCCAATATGAAAAAATCTTAATTTTACTTCTTGGTTTCTGTTTTCTCTCAAAACTTCTCAAAGAGTCCAAATTTCCATAATGCCCATTGATAATTACAATCTTTGAAATCCCATTTTTGATCAATGACTCACAAATATCTTCCAAAATTCGTGATAATGTGGACTTTTTTATGCTTAGATTAAAGAACGGAAAATGTTCATATGAAATCCCGTAGCTAATTGTAGGAAGGAGAATCCCTTTCATCTTATCTGATAATCTTGATGCAATTTCTGTTACAATATCTGAATCTGTAGAGATTGGTAAATGTGGACCATGTTGTTCAATAGAACCAACTGGAATTATTGCAGTCTGTTTCTTTTTTCTGATTATCTTTCTCAAATCAGGATCAAATTGATCTCTAATAATCATGAAATCACTTTGTATGTACTTTTCTCCATCTAACTTCCAATTTATCTGCTAGATGCATCTTTACTGCTTTTAACAAAACACCTGCTTCCAGTTTTTGTCCAGCTCGTTTTATTGATTCTAATGTATGTTCTGGTTTTACATCAAATGAGTCTTGAAAAATTATTGGTCCTTGATCAAGATTCTCTGTTACATAATGTGATGTGACACCAATGATTTTTGTTCCTCTCTCATATGCCTGTGCATAAGCCATTGCACCTGGAAATGCAGGAAGCAATGATGGATGGATGTTTATGATCCTGTTTGGATATCTCCAAACAAAATTTGGTGTCAAAATTCTCATGTATCTTGCTAATGCGATTAAATCTATATCATATTTTTTACAAACCTGAATAATTTTTGCCTCAGCTTTGTCTTGATTTTTTTCATTTATTAACACAAAAGGTATTCTAGCTTTTTTTGCCATTGATGATAAAGTATTATCTGTACCAATCACCACTGAAATCTTACCCTTGAGTTCTTTTTTTGTTTGTGCACGAATCAGTGTCTGAAGGCAGTGTGGTTCTTTTGTTACAAAAACTGCAATATTTTTTTGTGAATTTGATTCATGGTGTGTGTTAACTTCCATGTGTAATTGTTTGCCTAATTTTTCTAAATCTGAGTCAAATCTCTTTATATCCATTTTTTTTGTGAATGATGCTTCCAAATACATGCCAAAAAGACCTTTGATGACATTTTGATTGACTCTCTCTAGATTGCCTTTTCGCTCAAAAACAAAATTTGTAAAATTAGCTACAATTCCTTCCTTATCTCTTCCTACCACCGTAATTCCGATTAATGTTTTTTTCAATGCCGTCATTTTTGTTTAATGTCATATATGCTTAAGGTATTTTGTAAAAAAAACCAAATAATGCGGGTGGTGGGATTCGAACCCACGAACTCCTAAGAGACAGGGTCCTAAACCCTGCGCCTTTGACCAGGCTGGGCGACACCCGCAAGGATTGTGCAACAACAGACAAATTTATCGGTATTGAATTGACGATATGAAAAAATTATTTGGTACAAATGGTGTTCGAGGCGTTTTTTCTGAGGACTTTACACTAGAATTTGTTAACGATCTTGTAATGTCATTAGCAGCATATTTCAAAGAAGGAAAAATTTTGGTAGGATATGACGGTAGACACTCTAGTCCAATTGTAGCAAAAATTGTTTCTTCGGCATTAAATTACTCAGGTCTTGATTGTTATATGGCTGGACTCGTACCTACTCCCTGTTTAGAATATGCAACAAAAAAACTAGGATATGATGGTGGATTAATGATCACTGCATCGCACAACCCTCCTCAGTATAATGGAATTAAACCTGTAGCATCTGACGGTGTTGAAATATCTCGTGAAGACGAAAGAAAGATTGAGCAAATTTTTGATGAAAAAAATTGGAACCACATAGCCACTTTTGGCAAGACATTTGAAGAAACAAACGTTATCTCCGTATATCTTGATGGAATAATTTCTTTAATTAACATAGATATGATTAGAGAAAAAAAATTCAAAGTTTGTTTAGATCTTGGTAATGGTGCACAATCTGTTACTGCAAAACAACTATGTGAAAAATTGGGATGTAATGTTAATACAATTAATGAAGTGATTGACGGTGATTTTCCTGGACGTGGCTCAGAACCCACTCCTCAAAACCTTGATGAGTTATCAAAATTGGTCGTTGATACAAATTCTGACTTTGGAATTGCATTTGACGGTGATGGTGATAGAAGTATTTTTTGTGATGAAAATGGCAAAATTCTGACAGGTGATAGTTCTGCTCTTTTACTTTGTGATTATCTTCTCCAACAATATCCAAATTCACAGGTTGTAACCTGTTTAAACTCTGGAAATATCATTGAAAAAATTGTTGAAAAAAGTAATTCACAAGTAGTACGAACAAAAGTGGGTAGCGTTGAAGTCTCAAGAAGAATGGTAAATGACAATGCGCTAGTTGGTTATGAAGAAAATGGCGGATTTATGTTTGGAAAACACAACCATGTGAGAGATGGCGCTATGACGTTGGCATTGATGTTAGATCACCTATCCAAATCAAAATTAAGTCTGAGTAAAAATATTGCTAGCCTTCCTCCTAATTATACAACTAAAACAAAGATAGAATGTTCTGCCGAGCAATCAAAACTCGTTTTTGAAAAACTTTTGAAAGAATTTCCTGATTCTGACACTTCTGATGGAATTAAAATCAATGTGGATGAGAACAACTGGGTGATGATTAGACCAAGTGGCACAGAACCGATCATTCGAATATATGGTGAATCAAATTCCCAACAAAATCTTGATTCATTAATCTCCAAATTTGTTGAAAAAACCAAATCAATTCTAGCCTGATAACATATTTAAGACCATTTTAGAGCATGCTCATAATGGCAAAAGCATACTATGTTAAATTTGAAACGCCGGAAGAACTTGTTAGTCCGATCCTAGAAGCGCTTAGAGTATCTGCCACATCCGGAAAAGTTGTCAGAGGTACAAATGAGGCAACAAAAGCCATTGAAAGAGGAATTAGTAAATTAATCATTATTGCAGAAGATGTTGAACCTCCAGAGGTTGTAGCACATCTTCCATTAATCTGTGAAGAACAAAAAGCAGCTTATGCCTTTGTTCCAAGTAAACAAGAACTAGGAAAAGCTCTTGGAATTGATGTTACATCAGCTGCCGCTGCTATATTAGATTCAGGAGATGCACAACACATTGTTGATGAAGTAGTTGCATCACTCGCTAAACTAAAAGGTGGCTCGACTGAAGAATGAGTCAGCAACCAGAATCTGATCAATTAACTCCTGCAGAAATTATTCAAATTGTTGGTAGAACTGGTATTGCTGGAGAAGTTATTCAAGTGAGAGTTAGAATTCTTGATGGCAAAGATAAAGGCAGAGTTCTTACTAGAAATGTTAAAGGTTCACCTAGAGTATCTGAAATAATCATATTGCGTGAAACTGAGCGCGAGGCAAAGAAATTACATTAGTGATAATTATGAGTCTTTTAGTTAAACCATGCAGTTTTTGTGACCGTCCAGTTGCAAAGGGTACTGGAACAATGAATGTAAAAAATGATGGAACTGTAAGATGGTTTTGTTCTGCAAAATGTAAGAAAAATGCGATTGATCTAAAAAGGGATCCTAGAAAATTCAAATGGACTAATAAATACGTCAAAGGCGGAATTAAAGTCAAGAAGTAAATTGTCTGAACAAACATTATTTATTGTAAAACCTGATGGCGTCAGAAGAAAATTAGTTGGTGAAATTATTGCAAGATTTGAAAAAAAAGGATTTACAATCCTAAAACTAAAGATGTTTACATTTACCAAAGAATTGGCAACAGAATTCTATTCAGTCCATAAAGACAAACCATTCTTTGGCGAACTTCTGGAATACATTACATCTGGCCCAGTAGTTGTTACAGTTGTGGAAGGTAATAACGCTGTTGCTACAACAAGACAAATGGTTGGTGCAACCAAATCGTTTGAAGCTGAACCTGGTTCGATCCGAGGTGATTTTGGTCTAGGCTTCACTGAAAACATTATTCATGCATCTGATTCAACAGAAAGCTTTGATAAGGAAGTAAATGTGGTATTCAAGTGATTCACATTGCGTATCAGACAACCCATTGTGGCTGTATTAGGTCACGTTGATTCAGGGAAAACATCCCTTTTAGATAAAGTTCGAGGAACTGGAGTACAAGGAAGAGAAGCTGGTGGCATTACTCAACATATTGGAGCAAGTTTTTTGCCTGATGAAACTATCCAAAAGCTTTGTGGATCACTTTATGAAAAACTAGGAAAAACAGAAAATAAAGTTCCAGGTCTTTTGGTAATTGATACTCCTGGACATGAAGTATTTACCAATCTTCGAGCTAGAGGTGGATCTGCTGCTGATATTGCAATTTTAGTCGTTGATATTAATCGAGGATTTCAACCTCAAACTAATGAGAGTTTAAAAATTCTTGAAAGCCGTAAAGTGCCTTTTGTGGTTGCATTAAACAAAGTTGATATGATATCTGGCTGGCAAAACTCAGATGATGCATACATATCTCAAGCAATAAAGAAACAATCCCCTTCTATTCAGACAAATATTGATGAACAAATCTACAATGTTGTTGGAGCATTATCCATACTGGGATATCAATCTGAAGCATTCTATCGAGTACAAGATTTCAAAAAAGAGATATCCATTGTACCTGTAAGTGCTAGATCTGGTGTTGGTATTCCTGAATTGCTTGCAGTATTGGTTGGTTTAACACAACAATTTCTGAGCAAAAAATTGGAACAGGAGGAAAAACCAACACGTGGAATCATCTTAGAGGTAAATGATGAGGTAGGATTAGGCCCTACTGCAAATATGATCTTAATTGATGGTCATCTTAAGAAAGATGATGATGTAGTTGTTGCAAAAAGAGACTCTGTAATAGTCACAAAACCCAAGGCTCTCCTATTACCAAAGCCTCTAGATGAAATGCGTGATCCACGAGATAAATTCAAACCAATTGACGACGTACATGCTGCTGCAGGAATAAAAATAGCATCTCCTGATCTTGATGGAGTTCTTCCAGGAACTACTGTTTATGCATCATCAAACCAAGAAATTACAGAAGAATTCAAAAAAACACTTGAATCTGAAATGGAATCTGTTTTCATTGACACTGAAACAACTGGGGTAATTCTGAAATGTGATACTATTGGCTCTCTTGAGGCAATCACTGAAATGCTTAGGAGACAACAAGTTCCCATAGCTAAAGCAGACATTGGTCCTGTTACACGTAGAGATGTCATGCAAGCAAAAGCAATCAAAGATAAAGATCGTCATCTTGGTGTAGTACTTGCATTTAATGTCAAAGTATTTGATGATGCAAAAACTGAATGTGATGAAAGTCACATCAGAGTTTTTGAAGATAAAGTCATTTACAGTTTAATTGATACTTACTCTCAATGGGTAGATGACGATAGGTCTGACCTTGAAAACTCAATCTTTAAAGAATTTACTCCTGTGTGTAAGTTTACATTTCTAAAAGGATATGCGTTTCGTAACAATAATCCTGCTGTCTTTGGAATACGTGTAGATGTTGGTACTCTTCGACAAAAAATTTCATTCACAAATAAAACTGGCAAAAAAATTGGAAATATTCATTCTCTTGAAGCTGATGGCAAAACTGTTAAAGAAGTAAAGATGGGTGAAGAAGTTGCGTGTTCTGTACAAAATGTTACAATTGGACGACAAATAAATGAAGAAGATGTATTTTACACTCTGCCTACTCCATCAGAAGCAAAACAACTTTTGAAAAAATATGCTCACAAACTTACTTCTGAAGAATTAGAAACGCTCAATGAAATTGTTCGTATACAAAGAGAAACTAATCCAGTTTATGGTTACTGATTATCTACAAATTTTTTACAAATCATATGTATGCCTGGTTCTCCTACTGCTCCAACCATTCTATTTGCAACTTCGGCATTTTTGAACATGATGAATGTTGGAATTGATTGAACTCCATATTTCATTGCAATATCTTGTGCATTATCAACATTCACTCTTGCAAATCTGATCTGCTTGTATTTTTTTGCCATTCTGGTGAATATTGGATGCATTGATTTACAAGGCCCGCACCATTCTGCCCAAAAATCTACTAAAAGTAAATCATTATTTTTTATCTCTTGATTAAAATTTTGTGAAGTTAGTTCTATTACTGGAGTCTCATTCACAATTTTGTTAAGATTTTGTTGCTGTAGTAAATCCTCTAACTGTTTTTTCTTTATTTTCTCAAATTCTGTATCTTCCATAGTCTTTTCTTTAAATTACAATATTTATTGTATTATAAATCAAGTAAATATTTCATTATAACTTTATCATCTTCTTTAATCTCCATTTCATGAAATGTGGGTGATTTTATTTCAACCTTAAACTCATGTTTCTTCAAATCTATTGATTCTCCACTAATCTCTGCATTAATTTTGTATTCTACATCTTTTGAAATCTCTAATTGAATTTTCTTTCCTGCAAACCCTTCTGTAATTGTTAAAATTATCATTTCTTCAAGCCAATTGTATAACAAGTATTTCAGATCTTTTCCTCTTACTATGAGATTTTTACTATCTACCTCTTCAACTTTTGAAATATCTAAGATTGTCTCTATTACTGAAATCCCTGCTATTTGAAATGCTTCTTCCAAATTGCTTGCAGTAACCTCAATTATTGCATCTGTGGCATGTTCTAATGTTTTGTAACTCATTCCATATCCATAATATTCTGTTATTAATTAGTTACAACCCCAATAGCAAAGTCTAAATCCATTGTTTCAATTTTTTTTGTAAATGAATCTACCCAGAGGAATGAAAGATTTTGAAAATTCTGAAATTCAAAAAATTGAATATATCAGAGAAAAATTCCTTTCAACCTCTGAGATATTTGGATTTGAATTAATGGAGCCTTCTTCAATTGAATTAATGTCTGTTATTGAAGCAAAGAGTGGACCTACAATTCGTGATGATGTTTATTTTTTTAATGATAAAGGTGACAGAGAAGTTTCATTAAGATTTGATTTTACAGTTGGCTTAACACGTTATGCAACTGAACAAAAATCCATGAAACTCCCTGCAAAAATTTCTGCATTTGGTGGTGTATGGAGATATGATGAACCACAAAAAGGAAGGTATAGATTTTTCCATCAATGGGATATTGAAATATTTGGAAAACAAAATACAGAAACTGATGCTGAAATTATAGAATTCACGTCAAAATTTTTCTCAAATCTTGGTCTTGAGAACATAATCCTAAGCATATCTCACCGAAAAATTGTTCAATCATACATCTCGTCCATATTTGAATCTGATAATCCTCAAGTTATCTCTGATATTCTTCGTGCAATTGATAAAATACAGAAAAAATCACAACAAGAAATTATCTCAGAATTTGAGAAAAAAGGATATTCAAAAGAAAAATTAGAAAAAATAATTGAATTCTCTAAACTAAAAGGCACTCCTGAAGAAATATCTAAAACTTTAGATATTACTCAATTTGAAAATTGGTCTGAATTGACAATGTTGTTTGAATCTCTAAAGAATCGTAATGTAAAAAATATTCAAATTGATTTTGGAATTGTCAGAGGTCTTGATTATTACTCTGGAATTGTTTTTGAAGCATTCGATGAAACCTTTGATATTGGTGCTTTAGTTGGTGGTGGAAGATATGATGATCTTCCATCTGTTTTTGGAAGAGATGATTTGGGCGCAACTGGTGTTGCAGGTGGTGTTGAGCGAATAATACTTGCACTAGAAAATCAAAATTCATCATTTAAAGAACAAGCCAACCGTGTCTCTGTTTTATATGTGAATGAAGAGATGAAACCAAATGCTATAAAAATTACATCATTGCTAAGAGAAAATTTCATACCAGCCGACATTGATCTTTCTGGAAGAGCACTTAAAAAACAAATGGAACAGTCCACAAATTCTAAATTCGTTATAATTGTTGGTCCAGATGAATTTTCAAAAAATATGGTTGTTGTAAGAAATATGTCTGATAGAAATGAAGAACAAATTTTATTACCTGATTTATTAACACATATCAAAAATATTCTAATCTAAAAATGCTCTAGTTAGCATCATTATTTCTGGTCCATTTGTTAATGAACCCACCACTACTGTATTGTTATTTGCTAATATTCCAGATGATACAAATGGTATTCCACCATTAATTGTTGCAGCTTCGATATTTCCTCCTAGTAAATTATTTATGGTTTTCATATCCTCTTCGTCAGTTTCTGGATGAACTACTGTTCCTTTTTCTGATGTAACCATAACTGCACCTACCTGTTGAAATCCTGCAATCTTAAACTGTATAGCTTCTATATCTAAAACATCCTGTATCTTCTGTAAGTCATCTTTTGGGATTAAAGGTGAAACAATTCCACCTTTGTCATTAACACTCATCATGTTTCCAAGTGCATTATTTTTCACATCTAGAATTTCTACATTAAGATCCGTATTTTTCTTAATATGTTCAAATTCTCCCTCTGAACATGTACTTGGTAAAAGTATGCCATGATTATTCACCACCATCAAAATTCCCAACACTCTTGCGCTTGCAACTGATATCTCTAATGGTTTTACTTCCAAGTATTCAGATAATTTTTCAGATTTTCCATCTGCAAATCCTCTTGGTAAAAACACAAATTCATTATTTACTGTGCTATAAATCCCAATATTTGGGCCACTGTAAATATCGTATTTGATAATGTCCATATTGTGAATTATTTTTAAAAGATATGAACGTAGATAAGGCTAAAAATGACATTTTATCAAATTTAATGGTATTTTATACTGTTAGTGCTTACTAATTTTCTTTAATTTTAAATAATATCTGGAATTATCTAACTTATGCCAATTAATGAAGACTTTTGTCATGGCGACAAAAAACCCATCGGTAAAATTATCGATGGTCCATCTGGTAACTTTCATTGGGTTTGGCCATCGCAAGTAGGCGAAGGTCAAAATGAATGGGATGCTTCCAAGAATGAACAGGTTTTAGCCGATTATGAAAAACACGGCGAAAAAATGGAAAAACTTGGAATTACTGGCACCATGGTGGCAAATGATTGGGATGTTTGTGTTGCTGATGGTGCTTGTATCGAAGCATGTCCAGTACAAGTTTTCCAATGGTATAGAACCGATAAAGACATCTCCGGCATTGACGCAGTTAATGATACATCTGACTGGAAAGGTGAAGGCTCTACTGAAAAAGAAGAGCGTCTTGATTTCACCGATAAAGCAGATGCTATTAGAGAACATGACTGTATTTATTGCATGGCTTGTGTCTCAGTCTGTCCTCCACAAGCCGTTCTTGTTGACCAAGCCAACATGGAATGGCACGAGAAAGCAGCTGGAACTTTTGTTAAAATGGAATCTGGTTCAGAAAATCCTCACGCACACGATTAGAAAATCGGTGTTCCCCCTTTCATTTAGATCGGTTAGTGTATGTTGTGATTGTTAGCTTTAAATATAATCTGGAAAAATTTCCAGCATGGCAATTGACGAACAGTTTCCAGAGAATCTAGAAGTCGTTGGACGCACTTCTCACTCTGACGGTGAAAATAAACACTTCATCTGGGGTAACGGAAAATCTGACGGTGAAGCATTTTCAAATGATGATGTGAAAGCAGCATATGAAGAACGTGGTCTCAAACAAGTTCCACTAGGAATTCATGGTACTACCGTAGCAGTTGATTGGGATGATTGTATAGCTGCAGGCTCTTGTATGAGTGTCTGTCCTGTCCAAACTTTCCAATGGTTTAAGACTGAACAAGATATCGAAGCAAAAGATGTAAACGGTGCAACTTTTGACGGTACAGGTTTAACTGAACAAGACGAACGACTAGATTACACAGATAAATCAATGCCAATCAGAGAACATGATTGTACAAATTGTATGGCTTGTCAAGAAGCATGTCCAACACACGCAATCATAATTGAACAATCATTTATGACTCATCATGAAGTCGCAGATGGTGGTTCAGGCGAAGCAATGGCCTCTGGTTCGGTAAATCCACACGCACACGATTAGAAAAACTCTAATCATTTTCTTTATTTTTCATTACAATTTTTCATGCTGAACAAATTTTAACCAGTAAATTTCATCAAAACTTGCAGAGGTCGCCTAGCCTGGTAGGGCGCGGGCCTTGAGAGCCTGTGTTCGCAAGAACGCGGGGGTTCAAATCCCTCTCTCTGCGTTTTATTTTTTATATGCCAAACCATTCAAAATCAAATATGATAATTGGAAAAATTAATGAAAATGAAAAACGTATAAAATTCAATATAGATATTTCTTGTTCGAATTGTAGAAAAAAGGTTCCTGGTGGATTACAAGCATCTGAAAAATTCTATAATACTGCTGACTTTAAAATCGAATTAGAAAACTTTCAAAAAACATATCTCTGTGGAAAATGTCGGGATGAAAAAAGAATATTAGATCTGAAAAAGAGATAATTTATTTTGTTTTTGCATTTTAATTGATTTCTTTCTAATTCTTTCTATATCAATTGAATGATATTTCTGATCGGAATCTTCTATTTTTTCCAGCACCCGTTTTAGCATCCCAATTCCCGTACTATTTTCATTTCTTTGTGCATGCCCAAACGCTACTGCTAGCAAAATTATTCCTTGCACCGTTTGTTTTTCTTGTCCTTTACATTGTTTCCATACTCCTTCAAATGCTTCATGACTTTCCCAAAATCTTTCATTATTGAAATAAAAGATTCCATTTTGTATTCCATCTTCTTTGATTATTTCTTCTTCAGTTACATGTTTGACATTGTCTAGAATTCCAATAGGCTCTAATTTCTTGATTAACTCATCACGATTTTTCTCTTGTACAAAAAGATCCAACTCAACAAATTTTCGTGCTATACGAACCAATTGTATTGAACAATCTATACTTGATGCAAGTTTTCTTGCCTTTTCATCAATTCCACGTGCATCTTTTGATACGTATCCATTATTTTTTAAATGGATAATATACCGCTCCATAAATCTACGTTTTTTATTCATTTTTGTATACTCTAATTATCCGCATTTTGTTTTAACATTTGAATTTTTTGAAATTTATATTCTGTCACTTCTATAATTATTCATGGGAGATGGAATCGGTGGTCCTGTTATTCGTTGCATTTCTGGTAATGCATTTGAATTAGATATAACCCATTACAGAAAAGATAATCAGGAACAATACGGCCGAATAGAGAAAATTATGATTTCTAAAATTGACAATCCTGATAATCCTGAATATAGGGAAACAACTCAAGAAGAATTAGAACGAGCTTTGAAAGGAAAATTTGTCTCTTGTAATGTTCAATATAGAGATGAAAAGACTGATGTATTGGTTTGTAATGTATTTGTCCAAAAACCGCCAGAGGGTTTTTAATAATTATTTAGAAAATTTCCCTAGTTCCGCGAGCATTGCTGATAATTGAATCTCCGGGTTTGAGCCAACTAAAATTCTATAATCATATTTTGCTATGATCTGTGATAGCTCTTCCAAGTTATCATATTTCGCAGAAAACAATGCTTGATTGATATATTTTAGAAAGTCTGATTCTGACATTCCATAAACCTTGACCAACTCGATCATTTTATTTCTGGAATCCTGAATTTTTCCCGAAACAGCTAACTTCAAAACATCATCCACATCATTTGTTTTTGTTAATCCTGCAGCAGCCTTTACACTGTCTTGAGTAATCTCTCCCATACTTGCAGCAGTTTGAAGTAGATTGATTGCGTGTCTTAAATCTCCTCCAGCATAATTTGCAATCTCTATTAGACCTTTTTCATCAGCCTTACCTTTCTCTTTTTTTAGCACAGTCTTTAGATGTGTAGTGATTTCTTTTTCATCAATCTGTGAAAACTTGAAAACGGCACATCTACTCTGAATTGGATTGATAATCTTTGATATGTTATTTGCAATCAAAATAAATCTACAAAATTTTGCCGTATCTTCTATAATTCTTCGAAGTGCTGTTTGAGCATCTGAAGTCATTTCATCAGCCTCATCTAAAATTATTATTTTAAATGGAATCTCTGTATCTAGCCCTGCAAATCTAGAGAACTTTTTCACTCGTTCTCTTACCATGTTTATCCCTCTTTCATCTGATGCATTCAGTTCTAATGTGTAGTTTTTCCATTTATCTCCCAAAATCTCTTGGGAAATGCATAATGCCATGGTAGTCTTTCCAACTCCTGCTGATCCTGAGAATAACAAATGGGGCATCTCTTCTTGATTCTTGAGTAATGCCAAAAGACTCCCTTTGATGTCTTTTTGGTTAACTAGTTCTGAGATCTTTTTTGGTCTGTACTTCTCAACCCACATAATATCTGAAATTGTCATAGATGCAAACAGCATTTTCTTATTAATAAATGCCTAGAAGGATCAAATGATCAAAGCTAATTGTTGAGAAAATTGATCGATCGCTGTCCATAAATCCCGGAAAGGTGTTTGATCAATATTGGAATTAGAAGATGTAATCAAAGTCCATTCGATAGGATTTGGTCTAGAAGATGTTAAAGTCGAATTCAAGCATGATCTAAAAATGGATGTATCTGGAGTACAGATAGAAGGAAAAGAAAATGAAATGATGAATATTCCTAGGTGGGTTGCAGATATCTTAGAATCTGAAAAACATGTTATTGTCCATGATCAAGATATGGTTAAAGAACTAAAACAAGCAAAAGTAAAAGAAGACATTGCAGATGAAGATTCACTTGCAACATTAGACAAGCATTTTTACATTAAACTTAATGCATATATGAAAAAACTTGAGACTGCTGACTTTGATAAAGTAGAAAGTATGTTAAATCAACTAGTTAGAATCAGACAGGGTAAAATAGTTAGATTAGCTGACTCTTCAAAACTCACCTCTGACCTTTCGTCAAAACTTAGTGTAGAAGAAGAAGTATATTATAATCAGATACATAATGCTAGTCTTGCGTTTAAAAAACAAATATTGGGTGAAAAGAAATGACACTTGAAACGCAAACTGAATCTGCATTGTCTGGATATGTAAAAGCATTTTTACTTGAGTTTAAAGACGAAAAAGGGAATTTCCGATATGTTGATGATATAGACAACATGATGTCAACAAAATCCAAATTCATTAATGTTGATTATAACGATCTTGTATTACATCCTGATATTGAATCTGTATTTGGTGAAAATCCGGATTCAATTTTAGAAGCATTTTCAAGAGCGATCAAAGAAATTTTACAAGAACGTTTTCCAAAATATGCAAAAAAGATTGAACATGAAATACGAGCAAGAATTGCAAATTATCCTGTTCAACGAAGTTTACGTCAAATTAATGCTGAAGTTATTGGAAAAATAACCAGCGTATCTGGAATGGTGTTAAGAGCATCTGAAGTAAAACCACTTGCAAAAGAATTAGTTTTTGTTTGCCCCGAAAAGCATAGAACTGATGTAATTCTTGGACATGGTTTATCTTTAACCTCTCCAGTACAATGTTCAAATCCAAAATGTACTCACCGAGAGCTTGGAGTTGAGCCTGAATCAAGCCGTTTCATTGATGTACAATTTGTGCGTTTACAAGAACTACCTGAAGATCTTCCACCTGGACAGTTACCTCACTATCTTGATGTGACTGTCAAACAAGATTTAGTGGATAATGCAAGACCTGGTGACAGAGTTGTTCTGACAGGAATTGTAAGAATTGAACAGGAAAAAATGAGCGGTGTTTCAAAAACAAGTAGTCCTTTGTATAGATTAAGATTAGATGGAAATAATGTTGAATTTTTAAGCAGTAAAAAAGATAAAAAATCGCGAAAAATACAACGAGAAGAAATTTCTTCTGAAGATGAAAAAATGATCAAATCATTATCCAAAAGTCCTGATTTGTATCAGCAATTGATTGATTCGTATGCTCCTCACATCACAGGGCATGAAACAATTAAAGAATCTATTTTGTTGCTTATGGCTGGTTCAACACAAAGGGAATTAGAAGATGGTAGTAAGATTAGGGGTGACATCAATGTATTCTTGGTTGGTGATCCTGGCACTGCAAAAAGTGAGATGTTGAAATTCTGTGTTAGAGTTGCTCCTCGTGGTTTGTATACTTCTGGAAGAGGCTCTACTGCTGCTGGTTTAACAGCTGCAGTTGTTAGAGATACAAATGGAATTTTCATGTTAGAAGCAGGTGCAACAGTACTTGGTGATCAGGGACTAGTATGTATTGATGAATTTGATAAAATGAAAGCTGAAGATAGAAGCGCATTACATGAAGTTATGGAACAACAAACAGCTAGTATTTCGAAAGGAGGAATTGTTGCAACATTAAATGCTCGAACCTCTATCCTTGCAGCTGCTAACCCAATGTATGGAAAATATGATCCTTTCAAAAATATCACCGAAAATGTAAACCTTCCAGTTCCATTACTAACTCGTTTTGATTTAATTTTTGTAGTTCGTGATAAACCATCAAAAGAAAGAGACACACAAATTGCTCAACATATAATTAATCTTCACACTCCGACTGGGATTGATAAAAAATCTCAAATTGATTCTGAAACATTAACCAAATATTTGGCATATGTAAAAAGAATTAATCCCGTATTAACGAAAGAGGCTGAAGAAAAAATTCTTGATTATTACATGAAAATGAGAAATGTTGAGGCTGAAGATATGATTACTGTGACTCCAAGACAACTGGAGGGCTTGATTAGATTGGCCACTGCAAGAGCACGTCTACTAATGAAAAATCAAGTTGATAGTGATGATGCACAACGTGCAATTGAACTATTACAAAATATGTTTGAAGATGCTGGAATTGATGTGAATACTGGAAAGGTAGATCTTGGTGTACTACAGGGAAGACCACGAAGTGAAGTATCAAAAATGCAATTGTTCATGGATATAATGAAATCACTTGAAGGAAAAGTTTACTGAAGAAGAAGCCAAAAACTTTATTCGAAAAATGGCTAGAGACTCATCTATTTATGAGTCAAAACCTGGTCATTATAATATAGTATGAAAATAAGTGAACTTGATCTAGAACCTACCGCAATTGATTTCTTACATTCAGAAGGGTACAAAGAACTTTTTGAACCACAAGAGGATTCTGTAAAGGCTGGATTATTAGATGAAAAAAAGAATTTTCTGATCACAATACCTACTGCAAGTGGTAAGACACTCATTGCAATGCTCGCAATTCTCTCACATCTCTCCAAACATAAAACCAAAGTTGTTTACCTTACTCCGTTACGTGCATTAACCAGTGAAAAATTTGAAGAGTTCAAAAAATTAGAGAAATTATCACTAGGAAGAAAAATCAAAGTAGCACTATCTACTGGAGATTCAAAGGAAAAAAAAGAGAAATTAGAAGACGCCGATGTAATATTTCTCACAAACGAAAGCATGGATGCAAATATGGCATTTCAACAAGATTGGATTTATGACATAGGAATGATAGTCTCTGATGAAATACATCTAATTGGTGATGAGACAAGGGGTCCTACATTAGAAATTATTCTAACTAGACTTAGATCTGGATTTATTGGAAAAAATCCACCTAAACTTATTGGGCTTAGCGCAACCATATCAAACGCTGACGAACTTGCAGATTGGTTAGATTGTGAATTAGTAGAGAGTACATTCAGACGGGTTCCATTATCTGAAGCAGTTTACAGTAGACATATCATCACAAACCAAGATAGGGAAGAAACTGAGGGAAACCTGACCAACGATCGTCAAGAATCTAGACATCAAAAAGATTGGATTGGTTTAGGATTAGATACTGTTGACAATGGTGATCAATGCCTAATTTTTGCAATGACAAGAAAAAACGCAGTGGCGTGGGCAAAAGAGGCTGGACTCGATGTTGTAAAGATGCTTTCAGAAAACCAAAAAAAAGAATTAGAAAAAATCTCAAAGAAAATCCTCCCAAAGGATAGTTACGATAATACGAAATTAACTACCGAGTTGGCACAAATGGTAAAAAATGGTACGGCATTTCATCATGCAGGACTTGATCAAAGATGTCGAACAATAATTGAAAATGAATTTAAAAATAGACACATAAAATTCTTAACTGCAACCCCAACTTTAGCCGCTGGCGTGAACTTACCTGCACGTAGAGTTGTAATTCCAAGTGTAATGAGATATACAAACAATGGTCTAGAAAAAATTAGTATTTTAGAATACAAACAAATGTGTGGAAGAGCTGGACGACCACAATATGATGATATGGGAGAATCAATAATTATTTCAAAAGGATACCCTGATGAAATATTAGAATATTATGTTGACGGTGAACCAGAACCATTAGAATCAAAAACTTTGGATGAAGATAGTTCTTTGAGAATAAATTTACTTGGATTTGTATACACTGCATCAAAATTCAATCCAACATCTTATGAAAAAATAATAAAATTCTTCTCACAAACTTTTGCTGCATATCAACTTTCAGATGATTCTGTATTAGAAAAAAAGGTAACAAAACAACTTGAAAAACTAAAAGAATACGGAATGATCACTGATGAAAATGGTTTTGAACCTACAAAATTTGGTATTAGAGTTTTTTATTTAAGAATTGATCCAAAAACTGCTTTTGATATGACTGGTTACATTGAAGATTATGTAAGAGGAACAAAACATACATTTGGAATATTACATATGATTACAAACCTCCCTGAATTTTATTCACAGTATCCTATACCTGAAAAATATCAAGAAGATATGGATGATCTCATAAATAAAAATGAAAAATTATACACACAACAAAAATTTTCAAACGAAGATTGTTTCAAAAGCCTGTTAATTCTTTACAAATGGATTGATGCTATGACTTATCAAAACATGTCAGAACATTTTGATGCTGAGCCTGGTGATATATTCTATATAAAAGAAAATGCAAAAGATTTGATCTATACTTTTACAGAGATTGTTAAATTCTGGAGAGATCATGCCAAAGAAAATGAACAAAAAAAGATTGTATCTGAATACCAGAATCTTATTGATGAATCAGATTTACTTAGGCTGCAAATCATACATGGTGTTCCAGAGAAATATCTGGAATTAGTCAAAATTAAGCAAATTGGACGAGTTCGTGCCCAAATTTTATACAAAAATGGCTACAAAAATAAAACTGCACTCAAAAAAGCGCCTCTTGAGAAGTTAGCAGCAATAGATAAAATCGGTATGATTCTTGCAAAAAGTATCAAGTCTCAAGTAGAAAAGGTCAGATAATTGGAACAACTAATAATCCCAGCAATAATTGCAAT
>LUMD01000097.1_pt1 | contig 50164 bp, 60 predicted proteins | sample 729651 | NCBI WGS metagenome assembly LUMD01 (sample SAMN03860272, study PRJNA289734) | marine metagenome | biome: seawater column; feature: ocean; material: water; isolation source: Red Sea water column Station 34 - depth 258m | place: Saudi Arabia: Red Sea | collected 2011-10-15 | depth 258 m | reverse complement strand
AATTGGAATGCCAATATGGGAGGCACGACACGGATTCGCCAAAGTTGCCGGTGGCGGCGCCAAGAACTAATCACTAGTAAGATTATAAAGTAGATTATCCGGTTTTTACTATGGCTTCGTGTAATGGTTGTGGTGAGGCTTTAGGCTTTAAGAAATTTAAGTTCAACAAATTGTGGAAAATTGGTGGTTATTACTGTAAGCCTTGCATGTTGAGAGTTGGTGATGACTGGGAAAAGCACGGTAGGGTGACAATACCAATGGTACCTTGTGATTTGTGCAGGACTGAATTTTATTTTCTTAAACCGGCATGGCAGGGAAATAAGCAAAGGCATTTTTGCGGTGTATGCTATAGGACTGCAATAAGCGGCATACTTCCAGACAAAAACAAGGGCGAGGCACCTGGAAAGATGCCTGTCTCAATGATGATCTTTGCCGGTTTGGGTGCGTTAATGATGGTTCTTGGAATGGTGTTTACTTTGGTTGGAACGTCAACAGGTGAAATGGATTTGCTAAATATTTTGTTTGGTTCATTTACAACTGCAGCCGGATTTATGTTATTGAGACGTACATTGCGCAATAGGCGCTTGATTGCAGGTACTTAATACAAACTATAAAGTCTGGCAAGTGACAGTTTCTCGGCAGGATCAACTGTTGCTGTTTTACCGTCAACTTTAACCTCATATGTTTCCGGATCAACTTCTATCTTAGGTGTTTTATCGTTGTATAACATGTCCTTTTTTCCAATGTTACGACAGTTTTTTACAGGAACAAGCTTTTTCTGAATTTTTAGCTTTTCTTCTAATTTGTTATCTAGCGCAAGCTGTGAGGTGAATGTAACTGATGTAGTTTGCTTTGCTTTTCCAAGTGCGCCAAACATTGGACGATAATAAACTGGTTCCGTTGTTGGAATAGATGCATTTGGGTCACCCATTAGTGCATATGCAATGAAACCCCCTTTGATTATCAACTTTGGTTTTATTCCAAAGAACTGTGGTGTCCAGACAACAATATCAGCAATTTTACCAGGTTCAAGTGAGCCAACATAATTAGAAATTCCGTGAGTTATTGCAGGGTTGATAGTGATTTTTGCAATATATCGTTTTACTCTAAGGTTATCGTTTTCTTCAGTTTCTTCAGGTAAACTTCCCTTCATTTTTCTCATTTTATCTGCGGTCTGCCAGTTTCTGGTAGTAACTTCACCAATACGACCCATAGCCTGACTATCTGATGACATCATGCTAATTGCACCAATATCATGCAAAACGTCTTCAGCAGCAATTGTTTCTGCGCGTATTCTTGATTCGGCAAAAGATACATCTTCCGGAACTGATGGATTAAGGTGATGACATACCATCATCATGTCAAGGTGCTCTTGGAGTGTGTTTACAGTGTATGGTCTTGTAGGATTTGTTGATGATGGTAAGATGTTTGGTTCTCCCGCTATCTTCATAATATCAGGTGCATGCCCACCTCCGGCACCTTCTGTATGATAGGTGTGAATTGCTCTTCCAGCAATTGCACTTATGGTATCATCAACATAACCACACTCGTTTAGTGTGTCTGTATGAATTGCAACCTGTGTATCAGTTTTGTCAGCAACGTTTAGTGCAGAATTAATAGTGGCAGGAGTTGTTCCCCAATCCTCATGAAGTTTCAGACCACACGCCCCAGCCTTAACCTGCTCCAATAATGCTTCCTCCCGAGAGTCATTTCCCTTACACAAGAATCCAAAGTTTAGTGGGTATTCTTCTACGGCCTCAATCATTTTGTGTATGTTCCATTCTCCAGGTGTACATGTTGTGGCGTTGGTACCATCAGCAGGGCCAGTACCGCCACCAATCATGGTTGTAACCCCGTTACAAATGGCATCAATAGCCTGTTGGGGTGATATGAAATGAATATGACTGTCAATAGTACCAGGTGTGCAAATTGTATGCTCACCGGAAATTATTTCTGTATTTGAAGAAACAACAATGTCAACATCATCCATGACATTTGGGTTTCCAGCGTTTCCAACTCCCAAGATCTTTCCATCTTTTACTCCAATGTCTGCTTTTATGATACCAAGTACAGGATCAATTATCATAGCATTAGTGATTACTAAATCTGCTGAATCTTTCCGTAATACACCACTGGCTTGACCCAATCCGTCTCTTGCGCTTTTACCTCCACCAAAAACTAATTCATCACCGTACTTGATCATATCCTTTTCAATCTCCATGACTAATTCGGTGTCTGCTAATCTGACTTTGTCACCTACAGTTGGTCCAAACAGTGCAACATAGCGACTGCGTGAAATTTCAAGTGCATTTGATTCTTCTTCTGCATTTTCTGAAACATTTTTGAAGTTATTTTTATTGATATTTTTAATTGCTTCTTGTTTCTTGGACTCTAGGTCACCGCTTACCAATCCGCTAAAACCAAAGATTGTTTTGGAACCACCAAATTCTACAACTTCTACATGCTTTGATTCTCCTGGCTCAAACCTAACCGAAGTACCAGATGGAATGTTCAGATGATATCCCAGTGCTTTTTCTCTGTCAAATTCTAGTGCCTTGTTTGCTTCAGAGAAATGTGTGTGAGAACCGACTTGAATTGGCCTATCTCCAGTGTTTGAAACTTTTAGTTTAATTGTCTTTTTGCCTTTGTGTGCGATAATGTTTCCTTCAGTTGGTATGTACTCACCAACATGTGGTGTTTCAGATCTCCATCTAGCTAACATATCTATCACACAATTGGGTCATGGACAGTGACTAGTTTTGTGCCATCCTCAAATGTTGCCTCAACTTGAATTGTATGAATAATATCTGTCACACCAGGTAGAACATCATTAGCAGTTAAAACTTTTTTTCCAGAACTCATCAAATCAGAAACTGATTTTCCATCTCGGGCACCCTCTAAAATATGATCAGCAATAAGCGCAACAGCTTCCGGATGATTTAATTTTAAGCCTCTGGCTTTTCTTTTTCTTGCAAGCTCAGCAGCCATAAAAACATGTAATTTGTCAATCTCCCTTGGGGTAAGGTTCATGTTCAAATTTCTCCAATCCGGTATTTATGTTAAATTAAAAACATCTGACTTACATGATAATCTAAGTTATAATTCGATTTACTAAGATTTTGCACTAGATTTTTGAATGAGTTTAATCTTGGAATGCTAGAATGGACTTTAAGGACCTGAAAACGAAGCCTGATGAGGTAAAAAAAATCGCCAAGAATTTTAAGGAGTGGTATGATGAACAGCAACCAAAAAAGAGATGTGATATGATTGCAGGACACGACAATTACTGGGAAGGCAAAATTGAAGAGATTAAGAAAGTGATTGATGATACGCCACAGTACGCACTGCAGAATGATTTTGAAAAGGCATTAAATAAAATCAAAAAAATCTTAGAAGAAGCTTAGAAAAGTTTTCAGGCTACGGTCAACGATTTATGCCAAGCTCGAAACACAAAATATAATTCCGCAACTTTACCAAGTAATTCATGATAATTATTAATTCTATTTTAGGGAATGTGTACAAAGATAGCCAACTGGCAAAAAAGATTGAAGAAGAAAAACAGCAGGGAAAATTCAGGCATCTAGAACTGTCTAGAACCGAGATGGAAAAATCACGATTAAGAAAAAAAACTGCTGATGGGCTTGATGTAGGATTCGCACTAGAACCTGGCACGAAACTAAACCACGGCGATGTTATTTCAGAATCTGATGAAATTATTCTAATAGAGCAACTACCTGAAAAAACGCTTACTGTGAAATTTATGGAGAATGATAAGAATTTGTTTTTACTCGTAGGTCACATAATTGGAAATAGGCACAGACCGATTTCAATAAAAAACGAAACTATTTCTTTTCCAATTCATGATGATTCCGAGATGGAATTATTTGAAAGGTTATTTCATCAAGTAATTGATAAAATTGATTTATCAATAGATGAGCAACGTTTTATCCCACATGATGGCATGGATGTACATGAGCACTGACTTTAGCGATTTGAGCTTAATGCAGATTTCTGACTCATTTTTTCCTACTGGACTCTATACAATGTCCAACGGTCTTGAAACATTATTTTCCGAAAAAAGAATAACAGGAATGGATGAACTTTATGAACTGATTCAGACAAACATTGTACAACAAATTGGTCCGTGTGATTGTGTTGCACTTTCAAATGCCTATGATCACACTAGCTCTAACGATCTTGAAAAAATAATCATATGTGACAGATCATTGTTTACAATGAAACTTGTCAAGGAATTACGAGAGTCCACGTGCAGATCAGGAACACAGATGATAAAATGCGTTAATTCTTTTGTTGCTAATGATATCCTGTCCAAATATTATGATATGATAAAAAACTCACAGGCACCAGGCACACATGCTGTAGGCATAGGTGTTGTATCTAATATACTGGGAATTGAAAAACAAAAGGCTGTATTACATTTTCTTTACGGATTTTCTGTTAGTATGGTAGGGGCAGCACTAAGATTGGGAATTATCGAACATATTCAAAGCCAAAAAATATTGCATAAATTAAAACCTGTCATTGCAGAAACTTGTGATAAATACATTTCAAAATCATTAAGTGATATGTGGCAATTTGCACCCGAGTGTGATGTCATACAGATAACGCATGAACAACAATTTTCCAAGATGTTTATTACATAAAATGGGTTTGATAATATGACCAAAAGAATACCACGAATTGGAATTGGCGGACCTGTAGGATGCGGAAAGAGTATGTTAATTGAAAGAGTAGTGCCAATTTTAGCAAAAAAAAATTATCGCATCAGTATTATTTCCAATGATGTCATTTCTCAAGAAGATGCTGATAGAATGCGCCAAAATTTGGCAACCAATCAGGGTCTATTACCTGAGAATTTGGTAATTGGTCTTGCTACTGGTGGTTGTCCCCATACAGCTGTACGTGAAGATCCATCAATTAACTTGTCTGTAATTGAAGAAATAGAAAGTGAGCACAACGATCTAGATTTAATCATAATTGAAAGTGGTGGAGATAATATTACAACAACATTTAGTCCCGCACTTGCTGATTACTTTATCTATATCATTGATGTTTCTGGCGGTGATAAATATCCACGAAAGAGGGGATTGGGCATTGAAACATCTGATCTTTTGGTTATAAACAAAATTGATCTTGCACCTTTAGTTGATGCTAATTTGGATGTGATGGAACGGGATGCAAAAATTGTTAGAAAAAACAAGCCATATGTCCTAGTTAACTGTAAAACTGATGAGGGTGTTGATGCAGTAGCACAGCATATCATAGAGGATGTACTATTTGAGCAACCGCCAAAAAAACTAATTACGAATGTGAAATGACTAATCTAAAATTTTGCGAACCTGACGATATTCCGTCAGAATTTTTGAAATACAACAAAGAAATCACCCAGCTAGAAGTTGGTAAAACAGGAAAAGTTGGTCTTTTAAAATTAAAACTGGAAAATGACTCAAAAAAGAACAAGACAGTAGTTACTGAACAATATTCTAAAGTTCCACTCTATATACAAAAGGCACTATATTATGACGAATCGATTTCAAACATGGCCCATTTGTTTATCATGTCACCATCAGGAGGTGTGTTACAGGGGGATCGTTATAGAATGGACATCTCGTTAGCAAATAATGCTGTTAGTCACATCACTACACAGGGTGCTACAAGAATCTATAAAATGGATTCTAATTATGCAACACAATTGCTCAACATTAACGTTGGCAAGGATTCCTATTTGGAATTCATCCCTGATCAAATAATACCATATCAAAATTCTAGGTATTATCAAAAAGTATTACTAGACGTGCATCCTTCTGCATCATTGATTTATTCTGAAATAATTGTACCAGGCAGGGCAGCAATGGGTGAGTTATTTTCATATGATATTTGTTATCTTAAGACAATAGGACGTGGCACTGAGCAAAAAATTAAATTTATTGATAGCTGTATGCTGAAACCAAAAAATCAAGATATGAACATGCTAGGAATTTTTGGAAAACACACTGTATTAGCTTCTGTGTATATTTTATCCAAGAAAAAATATGTGGATGTATTAAATCAGAAAATTAATTCTATGTTAAAAAACAACGATGAGATTTACGGTGGCTCTAGCATACTTCCAGATGATTCTGGCATACTGGTTAGAATGTTGTGTAATTCTTCTGAATTAATTAAAACTGAAATTTATAGTATTGTTAGGGTTGCAAGAAAAGAAATTCTTAATGCAAATTTTACTAGTATTAGAAAAACCTAGGTTTTATCCATTATATTTAGCGCATCTGTTGCAGTTATTATTCCATATTTTGTATCTTTTGAAACTAGTAAAAATTTACCCGTTCTTATTAGCTGGACAATACTTTTTACAGGAGTATCATGTGTAACAATCGCTGGAATTGTTTCCATTATATACTTTAACTCTGTTTTTTTATAATTAGATTTATCATCTGCATCAGCTAATCTTGATAAAATTCCTTGTTCAGTTATAACACCTTTTGGATCTTTTCCATCAAAAATAGGAATTTGGCTAATTCCGACAGAATTCATTTTCTTTTTAGCATCATCAATTGTGTTAGTAATCTTTAGTTTTACAATATTCCATGTACAGATATCTTCAGCTGTTTCTGATTTTGATTCCTCATAGTTTGTTAGTTTTTCAAAAATTGTTGCTCCAGTTTCATATGAGGGTTTACATCTACCTGATTCTATTTGATTTATCATAGATGTACTTACACCTACCATTTTTGCTAATTCCTTCTGGCTTAAGCCAAGCCTTTCACGTTCTCGCTTGATTAAGTCCAGGTTTGGTAGCAACATGCAATAATGACTTAATTCTAATTATAAAAAGTTTAGTATTACTTAATTAATTTTTATTTTGACTGACTGATTTTTGGTTTATTGCAGCCTGTGCAGCCGCAACAAGTGCAATTGGAATTCTATGAGGTGATGCGCTAACATATGAAATGTTCGCGGAATGACAGAATTTGATCGAGTTTGGGTCACCACCATGTTCACCGCATATTCCAATTTCCAAATCTTTTTTGTGTTTTCGTCCTTGTGAAATGGCTATTTTCATAAGGTCTCCAACACCGTTTTCATCAATTGACTGGAATGGACTAGTCTCTAAAAGATCTTTTTCCATATATTCAGGAAGGAATTTGCCTTCTGCATCTTCTCTACTAAAGCTAAATACAGCTTGTGTTAAGTCATTTGTACCAAAGCTAAAGAATTCTGCAGTTTTTACCAACTGGTCTGACGTAAGGCATGCACGAACAACTTCTAGCATCGTTCCAAAATTTATCTCAAGTTTAACTTTATGTTTTTTCTCCATTTCTGATCTTATCACATCATAAATTTTTTTAATATGATTAAGTTCTGAAATACTTGAAATTTGTGGTATCATAATCTGTGGTCTTGCATTCACTTTTTTCTTAACAAGTTCTGCTGTTGCCTCAAAGACAGATCTTATTTGCATTTCATAAATCTCGGGATAAGTAATTCCTAGTCTAACACCACGGTGGCCCATCATAGGATTTACTTCTGCTAGTTCTTTCGCTCTTTCTAAAACTTTTTTTGTATCTGAAAGTTTTTTACCACTCTTATTTTTGTAAATTTTATCCAATAATTCTTCTGGGTTTGGTAGAAATTCATTTAGTGGGGGATCAAGTAATCGTATTGTTACTTTGTAACCTTCCATCGCTTTTAATATTTTAACAAAATCACTTTTTTGCAGCAAACCCAATTTTTTTAGGATATTTTTTCTTTGGTTTTTTGTTTTTGCCATAATCATATCAACAAAAATAGATAATCTATCATTTGCATTAAACATCCTTTCAGTTCTACAGAGACCAATACCTTCTGCACCATATTTTCTTGCAAGTTTTGCAGCATCTGGTGTATCGGCATTTGCACGGATTCCAAGTCGTTTTGCTTTTTGTGCCCATGTTAGAATAGTTTCAAAGTCTTTTGTAACTTGGGGTGCTACTGTTGGTACAATTCCATCGTATACTGTTCCTGTACTGCCATCAATTGTTATTGTATCACCTTCTAGGATTGTAATTCCATTGGCAATGCATTTTCTTTTGTCATAATCAACTTTCAGCTCAGTGCACCCAACTATGCATGGTTTTCCCATTCCTCTAGAAACTATTGCTGCATGTGATGATTTTCCACCAAGGCTTGTTAAAATTCCCTCAGAAGAGAAGAATGCTGGTACATCTTCTGGTTTTGTTTCTATTCTAATTAGAATGACTTTTGTATTATTTTCGCCCATGGCTATTGCTCTTTTAACGTCAAACACAGCAACGCCACTCGCAGCGCCTGGTGATGCAGCAATACCTTTTGCTAACTGCTTGAAATCTTTTGTTTTACTATAATCAATTGTTTTGTGTAGTAATGCTTCCAATTGTTGTGCAGGTATTCTAGTCAAAGCTCTATTTTTATCGATTAATTTTTCTTTGACCATATCTACAGATGTTTTAATTAATGCAGATGCACTCATTTTTGCTGTCCTTGTTTGTAAAATATAGAATTTTCCCTGTTCAGTTGTAAATTCAATGTCTTGTGGTTCTCTGAAATGTTTTTCTAATTTTTTACAGGTAGTAAATAATTCCTTGTATGACTTTGGCATTTCTTTTTGCAGCCTTGATATATCCTTTCCAGTTCTTACACCTGCAACTACATCCTCACCCTGGGCATTTAGCAAATACTCTCCTTCAATTTCTTTAATACCATTATGACCATTTCTTGTAAAGACTACACCTGTTGCACTATCGTTTCCCATGTTTCCAAAAACCATAGTTTGGCAATTTACAGCAGTTCCATTTGCAATATCTTTTGTAATATTATTTTTTTCTCTATAGACTACAGCCCTTTCTCCCATCCAACTTCTAAACACAGCATCAATGGCTAGTTGTATCTGTTCATTAGGATTTGTTGGGAATTTCTGCCTTGGACAAATTTCTTCACAAATCTTTTTGTATTTCTCAACAATTTTTTTTAAGGAATCCACATTTAGCTTGCTGTCATCTGTGACACCTTGTTTTTTCTTTGACGCTTTTAGTATACTATCAAATTTTTCATCGGTTACTCCAAATACTACCTTTCCAAATAGTTGAATAAATCTTCGGTAGGAATCCCAAGCAAATCTTGGATTACCTGTCATTTTTGCTAAACCAAGGACGGTTTGATCATTCAAGCCCAAATTAAGTATAGTATCCATCATTCCAGGCATTGAAATTGCTGCACCAGATCTAACAGAAATTAGTAATGGGTTATTACTAGAATTCCATTTTTTGCCAGTCTTTTTTTCAATTTTTGAAATATTTTTAATTACTTGACTCATTAGATTTTTTGGCAGTTGCATTTTATTTTTATAATATTCATTACAGACTTCGGTAGTAATCGTGAATCCAGGTGGAACAGGAAGTTTGAGCTTTGTCATTTCACTTAGACCAGCTCCCTTGCCCCCTAGAAGTGATCTGTTTTTACTGTCTGCATCTTCAAACGCATAGATTGCCTTCATTGATATCACTCAGATTATCAAATCAGAACTAGCCGTTTTTAAAGGATTGCCTTTGCGAAGCCTTCAATATCTCTTTGCCAATTTCTAGATTTTACAATTCCACTTGCTACTAGTATACCACGTGAGCCAAGTTCTATTGCACGTTTAACATCCTCAGTTGTTACAATTCCAGCACCACAAAGAAGCTTTGTTGAATTTTTTGCTTTTTTCACAGCCATTAATGATTTTGTAATTAGCTGAGGTCTTTCATTTGAAATTGCTCTACCTGTGCCAATTAATTCAGGCGGCTCAATTGCAATATATGTCGGGTTTAGTTTTGCATATGTTTCCGCTTCACGTACATTTTTTACACAAACAACTGTTTTCATTTTTAATTTTTTTAGTCTCTTAACTAGGCTTCTAATCTCATTTGGGTGAATTCTATGTTCACTATGATTGATCAATGCACCACCAATCTTTGATTTCTTTACAATCTCGGGAATCATGTATCCAGTAGTACTACCCACTTTGGCATCATCAAGATGTTGTGCAAACACAAGCAACTTTGATTTCTTTATTGATGCAAGTTGATGATGGGGAGGGGCTAGCGCAATCTGAATTTTATGCTTTTTTGAAATTTTTTCTGCAATAGATGCAAGTTTGTTAATCTTTTCACCAGCAATTTCATTATAGTTTTTACAATTAATTATAAACATTATTCTAAATCCTGATGCTTTTTAGCTAAATGTTCTTCTTTTGGGAGTTTGGTATTGCCCTGGAAATGTGGTTGGACTACATCTCCACATATTTTACATTTTGAGTTTTCAAAATATTTTTCAATATCTTCCAGTTTTTCAGTCATTTTAATTCCTTACATTTGCATTTGCTACTAAGTTTCAATCCACATTTTTTACAATAATGTCTTTGTGTGTCAGTCATTTTCAATCATTTTTTCTTTATCATCCATATAAACTCGAAACATATTATTCACTTGTTGGCTTGAGGTTTCTCTCATATTTTAATTTCATAGATAATACGATCATTGTAAGAACCATTGCAGCTAAGTTTACACCCATGATATAGACGTCATCTAGCGCTAACCCATATACTAACCACAGGACTGCACCAGCAAAAATTAAAATCATTAGGTATGATGATACGTCAGTCAATTTTTTGGTTCTATAGCCCTTTACAATTTGTGGGACCCATCCAGACAAGATTAAGATGCCAGCTAATATACCAATAACTCCCATCGTTGTTTCATCTAATTCCATTTTAACCTAATTCCAAAAGAATTGATCCAAGCCTGTTTGCTTTGGTTTTCCTAATATGCTATCAAAATCTAAATCCATTGATGATGTAATTTGGTCCAGTGTGCTTTGCATAAATTCCATATATTTTCCTGCATCAATTTCACTTTGCTTTGCCAGCTCAACAGGTTTTACTCCAGGCTTGTTTAAAATTTTAACATATGAAATTATGTCTCCTCTTTTTATCTCACGTATAGTTTGTAATTGTAACGCTGCACGTATGTGCTGTGGTATGGTTTTTGTATATTCATGTGGCGCCTTACTTGTCATTACATTAAAAGCAAGTTCTGTTAGTGGTACTTCCTTTGCCTGTACTTTTCTTGCACAATTTGCAATTTTGTCGCTAACCTTATTTTTAGCATCGTTAAATTCTTCCACGCTTTTAACTTTAGATAAAATATCCAAAAGTTCAAAAAATAATGTTTTGATAAATTTTGGTGTGTGTGATTTTTTTCCTGTTAGGCCTTTTACATCTACCTTACCATTTTTTGTTACTCCAAGGTAATTCTTTTTTCTGTTACTTAGCACTACGTACCTGTACTCTTTCTCAACTTCCAACTCTACGTTATGCTTTGATTTCGCCTTTACAATTATTTCTTGAATTTGATCTTGTGATAGGTTTTTTACAAATAATGAATCCGTATCACCATAAAGGACATTAATTCCAACCTTTTCACACATATCAATTGTATCTAAAATAATATGTCTTCCTGTCGCAGTTGTTGCTTCTGCTGCAGGCAAAAAGTATAATGGAAAAATTTCTGCTCCCATAACACCATAACTTGCATTAAGAATGACCTTCAGCGCCTGGCTGACAACGGTAAAAAGTTGTCTTTCTTCATCTGTGAGAGAAGTTTTTTTTGTCATCGTTTTGTAATAATTAACTCTCAGGTCTCTTAGTGAACCAATGATAACAGATGTCAAACCATTTTTTTTGGTGCATACCCAGTGATTTGTTTGTGGCACAGTATTTTTTTTACACTCATCATGTGAACATCTGACAGTTTCATATGACAAGTTTCTTACTTTCATTATACTGGGATATAGACTTGCAAAATCCATCACAGTAACATCAAAGTGAACTCCCTCTTTTGGCTCTATAACTAAGCCACCACGAAATTTTTTATCTTTGATTATGGATTCATTTGCAACTTTTGACGATCGTTTTTCAAGTTCATCTCTTTTCGGAATTAAAATTCCATTTTTTCTATGTTCATAATATAATAAGCTACGAATCCATTGGGATACACCCATTCTGGATATATCATCTATTGGCATTCTTGCAATTCTACTGATAACGATGAGTAAATTCATCAGTAAATCATTGTTGAAGCTTGTTAAATTGTAAGTCAGTCTGGCATCATTTTGGCAATATTTTGCAGTTTGATAGAGCGATAAATCATTAAGTTCAACACCATAATCTATTTTCTTTTCATTTAACACCCCATTTGCAACACTGTCCAATGAAAAATCAGTATATTTCTGACCGAATACGTAAATTTGAAAAGCGCGATTAGACATTGTTCGATACAAGTCAAGATGCACGCCTTTTCTCAGAGTTGCCGAATCCCTCATCATGTAAAATGGATTCTTTTCTCTTTCAATTCCTAGTTTATCTGCACGATTATACAAATATGGTAGATCAAAACCATCACCGTTGTATGTTATCAATAAGGGATATTTTTGTACCAATTCAAATACATCTAAAATCATTTCCTTTTCTTTTGTTTCATCATAAAATATTATGTCAACACCAGGCAACAATTCATTCACACCTTCTTGAGCATCACTTCGTCGTAAAACAAACACTTGCTTTAAGCCGTCACTAGCTTCAAAACCTATTGCAGTAATTCTTTTTTCGGCTATTTTTGGATCAGGAATTCTACCAATATCTGATTCAACTTCAATGTCCAAACTAATTCTTTTGATTTGTGGTATAGGCTGGTTAAGTAGTTCCGCCCATCGAGATACGTGTTCGTCAAATTGCCTGGGGTCAGGTAAATTGTTTCCACCCAGTTTATCCAATAACATACTCTTCAATGATAGTCTTGTTTCATCAGAAATTTCCATATCATCTGGTATTATTCTGTCGTTTTCTATTCTGTAGTGCTTACCTACAATTAATGAATTATCATATAGATAATTTTCATAATATTTGATATCAGATTCCCATGTATCAATTAGGTTTCTAATACTTTTGTCAGATTGCGTTCCACCAATTGCTAATGGATCCTTAACTATAATTTTTGACACTGTTATCATTTTATCCTCTAAACTGTCCAGTCGTTCAACTTGTTTTACTTCAATAACATCATCTCGTTCGGAAATGTTGGGTGGTATCTCATCAAGTGATAGCTTAGAAAAACAATATGGCTTGTGGCCCGTTTTATCTACCCATAAAATAATCTTTTGTGCCGCTGAATCATAGAATTTTAAAACTGTAGCCTTTTTTTTGTTATCATACGTTGCTGAAATTAGTAACAATCTATCTGAATTTTTAACACTATTTTCCTGAGATTGGTTTGACATTTTAAGAATTTATTAGTAGTTTCGCCCAGTATTGAATTTTATTTCTGTCTAATAGTTGAATGCTGATACCAGCATCATTCATTAAATTATAATCTGTTTCAGGATATGTATTAAGACATATTATTTTTTTAATCCCTATCGTGATTGCCATTTTACTGCATTCTAAACATGGAACATACGTTGAGTACAAAATTGCATCTTTTACACCAGTTTCAATACCTAATATTGCACAGTGCATTATCGCATTAGCCTCAGCATGATTACAAAGGCAACGATCAAGTGATTCACCTGATTTTATCTTACCATCAATCCTATCTTGACATCTTTTGCATCCACCTTCAAAACAGTTTTTGATTCCAGGTGGTGTTCCATTATAACCAGTAGCAATTTGTCTATGTTCTCTTACTATAACTGCACCAACTTGTCTGGTCATGCAATTTGAGCGTAGTTTAGCCAGTTCAGCTTGCAGCATAAAGTATTCATCCCATGATGGTCTTTCAAATGATTCACTCATTGAAAGTATTTTTCCTTTCTCTAATATAAGAGAAAGTTTAGTTTATCCACACAGAAATATTTTCAAGTTTTAATATGTGGACTCGGCCATACCTCTAAATTTAGGCATACGTTTTTTCCTTCCACAAATCTTACATTTATATTCAAAATTTGTTTTTTTTCCGATCATAATTTTGTCAGAATCTAGGGTGACATGCGGCGTATTGCTAAAACACTTTTCACACCATCTATTTACAGAGTCCATAATACTATCGTTTTTTGTAAAGTTTCCTTAATCTTTCAGAATTTTCAGCTTTATCCTTAGATGTGAACGGAAATCGTTTTCCAATACAATCTTTGGCATGTTTTTTTACATTCTGATTACAAAATGGGCACATTATATCAGGAGTAAAATGGCTTCCATCATAATCATCTTTCATATACTAAGCAGGAGAATGTGCTATAATTATGTTATAGAAAAATTGCTTTCAATTATTTATCATATTTGTAGGTCAATTATCATCACAAAATTGACTATATTGTGTCAAAAATATATTATTCAAAAGTATAAAATTGAAATAAGTTATTATTCTAAGGTGCAAAGTATTGTCGATAAAAAATGTTGAACATAAATTCATTGTTCCAGACTTGGTTGAATATAGGGATTATCAGATCAATCTTGCTAACCAAGCAAAAAATGAAAACTGTATAGTTGTATTGCCAACTGGACTGGGAAAAACAACCGTAGCATTACACGTGATTGCTGATTATCTGTCAAAGGGCAATGGCGGTGTTTTGTTCTTGGCACCTACTAGAGTGCTGGTAAATCAGCATTATGAATTTTTAAAAAACACGCTTACAATAGATGATATTGCATTAATAACTGGCGAAGACCTATTAGCAAAAAGAAAAAAACTTTGGATTAATAGTGTGATATGTGCAACACCGGAAATAACCAAAAATGATATTATACGAAAAATAGTTGACATTGACCAATTCAATTTAATTATTTTTGATGAGGTGCATAGGGCAGTGGGCGATTATGCTTACGTGCCAATAGCAGAACAATTTCGTGCTACAAATTCTAGAATACTAGGGCTTACCGCTACATTGCCCAGTGAAAAAGAAAAAGCGAAAGAAATCTGCGATAATTTACACATTAAGGGCATAGCACAGAGGAACGATTCTAGCCCTGATGTAAAACCATACATCCAAGAAACCGACACAGAATGGGTTCAAGTTGATCTTTCGCCAGATATGAAAATTATTCAAAGATATATCAAACTTGCATTAGATCAACGCTATACCGAACTTAGGAGAAACGGACTTAGACTCTCTGATAATAAATCACTTTCACAATTGCTAAATGCCAGACAATTTGTACTGAAACAAAATCTCAGGTCTGCAAAACCGTTATTCACAGCAATTAGAATTACATACGCGCTAAATATTTTTGAGGCACACGGAATTACATCATTTTTGAAATTTTGCCAGAGAACAAAAAATAAAAAGGGTGCTGGGATTAAGGAGCTTTTTGAAACTGACCCAAACTTTACAACTGCAGTTAATTTGGCAAAAAGTGCGCAGAATAATGATATTGAACACCCGAAAATTAACAAACTCGTAGAGATTTTACGTGATGTTGAATCCAAAGTTTTAGTTTTTTCTAGTTATCGTGATTCTGTTGATGTGATCTGCAAAAAACTTGTTGAAATGGGTATTTCGTCGGAGATTCTAATTGGAAAGGCTGGCCAAACAGGATTAAAACAACAGGAGCAGATTGACGTAGTACAAAGATTTCGAGATGGGATAACAAAGGTACTTGTTGCAACCAGAGTTGGTGAAGAGGGCTTGGACATTTCAGAGGTTAATTTAGTAGTTTTTTATGATAATGTACCTAGCTCAATTAGGTTTGTCCAAAGAAAAGGTAGGACTGGCAGAAAAAATACTGGTCGATTAATAGTGTTAATTGCAAAAGATACTATTGATGAGGCTTATTATTGGATTGGTAAGCGAAAAATCAAATCAGCGGATAACATGGCTGATAAGCTCACTAAGCATCTTGAAAAGACTGAACAGGTAATGGATGACTTTTTTTAGTTACGAAAGTCTTTTGATTACGTGATAGCCAAATTCTGTTTTTACTGGCTCTGAAATCTCACCAATCTGAAGTTTAAACGCTACTTCGTCAAATTCTTTTACCATCATTCCTTTCGTAAAGTATCCTAAATTCCCATCTTTTTTTCTACTTGGGCATTTAGAGATTTCTCTAGCAATTGCACCAAATTTTTTTCCCTTTTTGATCTCATCTAATACTTCTAGTGCTTGACTATGTTTTTCCACCAGTATATGCGAGCATTTTATCTTATTTGACATAACCATGCTTTCAATCAATAATATTTATGAATAATTATACCAGCTTTAGTGCTCCTAAGTTATTTCATAAAGAAGAAATAGGTAGTATGAACCGGCTGAAAAAGATCATCTAGGACAGTTTTTCACTAGCGAACAAGTACCAGAACCACCAAAATACAGGGAGCCACCACCACCAGAACCACAGTCAAAACCTGACAGTAAAGATGGCTGGGTGGGCAAAGACGACTTTAAGTGATAAGATTGTTCATGCTTTAAATTATTCATGATTTAATCCAGTTTATTGGCACCATACTTTACAATCAACGAAGCAAACAAAATTCTTCCTACAGTTATTGAGAAATTTAACCATGCAAAAAAGCTAAAGGATGAGATTGTTAAGACGGAGCAAGAATTAGCCACAAACGTATCAGTAACAAGCTCTTTAGCAGAATATGCCACTTTGAAGCAAAAATTAAACTCTACAGTCTCCAAATTTTATCAATCAATAGAGGATCTTGAAAGCACTGGAGTTATACTAAAAGGGCTTGATGAGGGTTTACTTGATTTCCCTGCAAGACGCTTTAACGAGGAAATTTGGCTTTGTTGGAAAGAAGGGGAAACTGAGATTAAATTTTGGCATGAAAAGGATGCTGGATTTATGGGAAGAAAACCAATTAGTGTAAGTACTGAATCTTTAGTGTAATGATTTCTGTCTGGTTACGTGTGATTCGCATCCGTTTTTTATTAGCGTCAGTAATAGCAGTAGCCGTAGGTTTAGCAATTACTTGGTGGCATACTGGTAGCATAACAATATTTGATGCAGCGTTGACAATGGGTGGTGTGCTTGCCCTTCATGCAAGTGTTGATTTGCTTAACGATTATTGGGATTTTAAGCGTAAGATAGACACAGTAACTCAAAGGACAAAAATGAGCGGTGGTTCTGGCGTTCTACCTGAGGGTTTGTTAAAACCTGTACAAGTTTATGCAGCAGGCATTGCCTTTTTGGTATTTGGCACTGTAATTGGAATATATTTTGTTATTACATATGGCATAATTATTGGAGCAATACTTGGTTTTGCAGTAGTGTCGATTTATTTTTACTCAACTAAAATTGTTGATTGGGGGTTGGCAGAAGTTTTTGTTGCCATAAAGGGAACTATGATTGTTATAGGAACTTACTTTGTTCAAACATCTCAGATTTCAGAATCCGTCATATTGGGCGGAATTGTTGTAGGGGTATTATCATCACTTGTGTTGTTTATTACCTCATTTCCAGATCATGATGCAGACAAGTCAAAAGGAAGAAAAACACTTGTGATAAATTTGGGAAAACAAAAGGCATGTACATTTTTTTGGATATTTCCAATAATTGTTTACAGTGTAACCATCGTTGCTGTCGTAATAGGCGTTTTCCCTATTTTTTGCTTGATCATTCTTGGAACCATTCCTATGGTGATAAAGTCTGGCCAAAAACTAAAACATGGGTATAATGAGTTGAACAAAATGATTCCAGTCATGAGTTCTACGCTAGTTTTTAGTAGACTTACTGGTGTGTTGCTTGTTTTTGGTTTCATTATAAATATAGGCTAACAAAAATTTTGTTTTTTTCAGCAACCAAAAATATGATTAATAGGAAAATATACTTATAGATTACATGAAGGTGATTATATGTGCCTATTGACCCTGTTTGTGGAATAGAAATGGATGAAGATATTGCGCTAATTCATGAATTTGATGGAAAAAAATACTTTTTTTGTTGTAATGGATGCAGAAAAATTTTTGTGAAAAAACCAAAAAAATACAAAAAAAATGTTTAGATAGGAAATGAGCCACACATACGACAAAATTTTGAATCGGGTTTTATTTTATACATACAATTAGGACATTTAAACTCCGAAGAATGAAGATTTATTGGAGCATCAAAATATTTTCTATATTTTGTGTAATAATACAATGATTCTTTTGATTTAATCGAGACTTTATCATCATCAATGATTTTTTTTGTTTCCTCCTTAAAAAATTCATCAGATATTATATTATTAAACATGTTAACGAGTCCAGATGTACCTGCCCCATCTTGCATAGCTACTTTTTTTCTCCAAACAACTGATTTTGGGATCTTGTTTTCAAATAATTTACGAAGTATCCATTTTCCATATTTTTGCCCATGTTCAACTTTAACTTTATAATTTACAGGTAAAGATTTGGCAAAGTCTATCACTTTTTCATGAAGGAATGGAGATTCAGCATTTATTCCTAATGACTTTGCAATTTTTTGCGTTGGGAAATGCATTGTTTTCCATAATCGTTTTAGTCTTTCTTCAAGTTCAGCCTCACTTATTTTTAAAAAAAAATTGTATCCTGCAAATAGTTCATCAGCACCATCTCCTGTTATGATTGCTTTATGCCCTTCTTTTTTAATTGCATTTAATGCTAAATACATGACAACAGAATTTCGTATTTCAATGTTATTGAAAACCTGTAAAATCTTAATTGTTTCATCAATGGCTGTTATGATTTCCTCAATGTTTACCATTTTCAGCGTTAATGGAAATCCAAATTTTTTTGCAATAGTCTGGCAATACATTAAATCTGTCCCAGAAAACCCATCAGCTATTATGCTTATTGCGTCAATTTTTCTTGATTGTAAAAAAAATGATATGATACTACTATCAAGCCCACCAGATAATGAAATATGGTGCGAATAGCATCCTGAAACAGACTCATCTAAAATTTGATATAGATTTTTGAATTCTTCATTCAACATGATTACCTAATTTAGAATCAATAAAGAATGTTGGCATAATTTGAAAATATCATTAATAATCACGTTAGCCAATTTATAGCACAATCCTTAATTTTTTCACTATTGTAGAATCATTTTTCATATACTACATTTAAATAATTTATTAAATGAATTTTGTAACATGTTATTACCAGCTGAGATAGAGTCTAGGACATTAATTCCTGCGTTGCGTGCCATATTATCTAAGCGTCTTTCTCAAAAATATAATATACATGAAGATGAAATATCGAAAATGCTAGGCGTTACACAAGCTGCTGTTAGTAATTATATTCGTGGAACACGTGGTGATCCTGAATTAATAGAGAAATTATCGGAAGAGAAGCAAGTTACTGAAATGTTAACTGATATCTGTGAAAATCTAGCTTCTGATAAGGCATACACGCCTTCAAGTCTGTCAAAATTTATTGGGTTATGTAATTACATAAAATCAAGTCTTTTGATATGTGACATTCATCATAATTTAGAATCAAATATTGATGATGAAGTATGTAAAGAATGTGAAAATATGCTTTTAAAAGGACCTGGCAGTGTTTTTTAATTAATTAATTTTTATTAGAACCAGTTCTATTGTTGAGATCATTTGCCCATCATCTAAAAACTCACTACCTACAGTAATATTTTGAATTTTTGATTTTCCTTTTAGTATATTTTCTGTGATTATATTGCATATAGAAACAGCATTATAACATAATTCGCCCCTTCCTTTGATTATAATTTTATCAGTTTTTGAATTTTTATCTAATATTTCTAATGCACTTTTCATAACTGGCTCATCGCACACCAGAAATTCATCTTGACTAATACTATTTTCTAATTTGCTTATTTCAGTGTCCAATATATAACATCTAATCCTAAAGCGATTTTCTATTCTTTTAAATTTTATCGACGATTCATCTATTGAAATTCGTCAATAGGAATATTTTGATAATCACCATTAGGTAATGTTCTTCTAATTACTATTGGTATTACTTTTTGATGTAACTCTTCCATTGCAATCTCTAGTGATGTTGAAATATTTTTTGAAAAATCAATAAAAGGAGGGGCACCAAGTGATAATTGTAATGCACGTGAACCCATAATTCGTGCTTTTTCAAACCTAGTCAATGTTGGCGGTCCGGTAGTAATTGTACTTGTGGAATTTTTAATTTCTGTTGGCTCATGGTCTGGTGACGCTATTATCACCTTACGAGCCTCAATTGTTTTACACACATTTGCGAGTTCTTCCCTTTCTTTATCTGACATGTCATCTTTCTCAAAAATTTTTTTGTACGTTTCTATTGCTTTATCTAAACTATCATCAATAACATCTGGCTTTGATGAGTCATTTTTATTAGTATCAACTTCAGTGTTTTCAATTTTTTTATTTTTAGCATCAGATTCTGAATCAGGCATAGTAATTACATAAAATTCTATAAAAGTGGTTATATATTCTACTAGATTTATACTGAAAAAATGGTAGTAAATTCTGTATCAGCAGTTAACCTGGTTCTCGAAATAAATGGAAAATCAAAACTTTTTTGTCAGTTAAAGCGCCATCTTTCTCCAAAGACAGTTGGTTTGATTAGTAGAGCTTTGCCAATACAAAGTAATACACACAAAATGGGGAATTCGATTATTTATATTGAAACAACAATAGATTCAGGAATTGAACGCCAAAGAACTGAATTTAAAAAAGGCGATATTGCATTTATGCCATATGAGGGCAGCATTTGTTTTTTCTTTGCTGACTCGTCAAATGTAAAGTCTATGAGTTTGATTGGTAAAATAGTGGATAATGTAGATATTCTAAAAGAAATAAAGTCTAGTGATATAATTTCACTTTATTCTGAAACTGGTTGATATATATGATGACCACTAAAACCACTCACCCTTTTAAGAATACCATCTTGTACTGATTTTTGAATATATGCATTTGCAGTAGAAATTTTCACATTTGTCTCCTTTGCCAAACTATGTGCGGTGATCACCTTAGAATTTTTAATATATTTTACAGCCTGAGATTCATTTATGTTAACTGTATCAACATTTACACGTTTTTCTTTAGATGATTTAGTGGTTTTTGTCTCTACTGCGTCCTTCTTTTGTGCTTTTTCTTTTTGTGCAGGTGATTTGTTTTTTGAACCGCCCATTAACCAAAAAAAGTAGTCACTATTTATAAACCAACAAAATGTATAGCTCTGATTTTTATCCTGGCACTTACTAAAAATGAATATGGGAATTATCTCCAAGGGTGCGAAATGTAACATTTCTGGCTGTGATAATGATGGGATACGTTCTCTTAATACTTCCAAAGTTGAAGATGCCGGACTGCGTGTATCATCTAGCGGTAAAAAGACTGTGCTCTGTAAATTACATTATAAAGAATGGAAAAAAGAAACTAAAGATGATAGATCGTTAGAACGAGCAAGATATGATAGATTTTAGGAAATTCATAATACTATGTAGGAATAGTGTAAGTTTATCTTGCCATTAAGAAAAAAAGGTAAGCACTTGAGATATGCAGATCAAAATGCTGCCCGTAAACGACGAAAACAAAAAAAACGGTAGTACTTATTTTTAATATTTATTTATCATAAAATTTTTCTGGTGTTTTCATAAACTCATTTTTTAGGTTTTCATAATACTTGTTCAGTTTTTTGTAAAGACGTTTTGGCTTTCGTGATTTTTGATTACTTAATACGTATAGGGCGATAATTGGAAATGCTATAGTGGTATCGGCATACACGGTAATTACATCATTATGACTATCGTGTATTTTACCCCAACTTTTTCCTTCCTCCAGTGTAGCACCTGATAACCCACCTGTATCAGGCCTAGCATCAGTTATTTGTATGATATAGTCTTGTCCACCGGTATCACGATGAAGAATTTGGTCTAGCAGTGGACCAGTTTGTTGTGCACTATTTTTTGGCACTCCACCACCTAGTTCAAGAATGCCCGACTTTTTAGAATTATAAACAATTGATGACTGTTCCAAAATTTCTCTTACAAAATCTAAATTGTACGTTTTATCCCTTAATCTATGAACAGCTAAATTAAGCGCAAGAGATGAATCCTTTAAAGTTGATATGTAAAGCGGAACATCATAGTCATATGCAGTAGTAACAAAACTTTTCTCTGGGTATTTTGATCTTTTCTTGCTTATCATACCAATAATATTTGAAAATTCAGCAGTTGTAAACGGCTTATCGATAAGACTATCTTTGAAAATTTTTTGAATTACCTGATCTTCTGCCTCTAGCGTTTCATAATATTTAATGAATACATCCCTAATACGAACAATTTCTTTTTCATATAATTTCATATCATCAACATTAAAGCTTCCCTGTTTAATTGGAAGCCCCCAAGCGAAGTGATCTTCATGATATACATTTGCGCCGGTTGTAATTATCCAATCCACAAAACCACGTTCGATGAGAGATTTAAAAATTCCACCAAACCCAACAGGGGTTAAAGCACCAGAAACAGTTAAGCAAATAGTGGCATTATCATTTATCATTTTTGCATATAGTTTTGCAGCATCACCTAATTGTCGTCCATTATATCCTGATTTTGAATAAACATCAACCAGGTCTTCAATTGTCATCTCTGGATTAAGATTAATGTGCGGAATGTTTTTTCCTTTAAAATTATGTTGAACCATAAAAAAGCCTTAATTGTGTCAAATAAACCTGTTTTGGAATTATTTTATTTGTAAGTTAACTTTTGGAACAATTTTTAACTTCTGGAAATGTTGAGATAATGTGCACTTGAGTAAGGAATTTTTGGATGGCTTGGCTATCGAAATACCGAAAATGGTTGAGGCGTTTTCAAATCCTACCATGGAACAAACGGAATCAAGAAAAAAATGGAACTATGATCACGCATTCGATTTCTTGTATGGTGAAACCATTGGCTGGATTGAAGGATATATTATAAGATCATTCATTGAGATATACAAACGTGAACCATCAACGTCAGAATTTTCTGAAATTAATTCTATTATAGTACTATATTCTGATCAGATTAGAAAAAATTTTAGAAAAATAAGATGACACGTAAATTTTATCACCAAAAATTATCAGAGGATGATGACAAACCGATCTGTTCATTATGTGATAATTTTTCACTTTACTACTGTACCATTAATGATCAATATTATTGTAAAAGTCATGTTTTAGGTCATGATGAAAATGAGTAATAGCACAATTTTTTTAGTCTCTAAAACCCATCTTAATCATGACAGAGACTGAGCACAATAAAAGAATTAAGGAAATTTCTGAAATGATCATTTTGGACAATCTATCTCTTGATGAGCAGGATCCAAATAAATTGGAAAAATATCATAATTTTCTAAAACGGAATTATGGTTTTGATCATGACAGCGCTGTAGAATTGGTTAATGAAGCATTTCTGTATCTAAAACTTAAGGAATCACCTGATATAGATCCATTAACCAAAGGTGATGAGTTTGGTGCTGGGTTTAGCTAGTTAAGAACTAAAAATTATGTATAAATCCAGCCAAAAAGCAAAATGTATATTTTAAGGTGAGTTAAAAAATAATGAAATGAGTCTTGAAGTTGAGAATGATGAAAAGACAAAGATAGAAAAAGTGATTACTAGTGCAGATAGCCCTGTGGGAATTGATGCTAAAAAGACACACATAATCATTATTCACAAATTACTTGAAATTGAGAAGCGATTAGCTAAACTTGAACAAGATAATAAAACAAAAGGCAGTGAATGATGCGTATTTTACAATTACATTGTGATAGTATTCAATATACACCAACAAAAAAAGAAATTAAATCTGCAGAGGAGATTGAACCTAAAACAACTAGCATAGAAGAAGTTGTAGTGTGTTTTACTGCAGTTGAGAAAGACGATGATTCTGGTATAGTAAAAAACGCGATAACTGAGATTCAGAAATCAATGACCAAAATTGGCTGTAACAAATTATTACTTTATCCATACGCGCATTTGAGTTCTAATCTTGCATCGCCAAGTACTGGCCTTAAAATTTTAAAAGAAATGGAAGAGTCATGTATTGGAATCGAAGTCATGCGCGCGCCATTTGGTTGGACAAAAGCATTTAGCATTAAGGTTAAGGGCCATCCACTTGCAGAGAGCTCTAAAGTTTTTTCTAAAGACTCGGCTAAGGAAAAAACATCCACTGCACTAGATTCTGAATCTAAGATCAAATCATATTGGTATATCATGACACCTGACGGTAAAATGGAGGAAATTGAAAAATTCAATTTCTCTAATCACAAACAGCTAGAAATACTTGCAAAGTATGAATCTGCAAAAAAAAGAAGTGTAGATGAACCACCACCTCATGTAAATTTGATGAAAAAACTTGCAATTGCTGATTATGAGCCTGCATCTGATTCAGGTAACATGAGATTCTATCCTAATGGCAGACTAATCAAGTCTCAAATTGAACAATATGTTACAGATAAAATTCGTGATTATGGCGGTGTCGAAGTTGAAACCCCAATCATGTATGATTCATATCATCCAAGTATGGAAAGTTACTTTAACCGATTTCCTGCAAGGCAATACAGTATAGATTCAGAAGGTAAGCATCTTTTCTTAAGATTTGCAGCATGCTTTGGGCAATTTTTAATGGCAAGTGATTTTCAACTGTCATACAAAAACTTACCATACAAACTCTATGAACTTACTCGCTATAGTTTTAGAAGGGAGCAATCAGGCGAACTTGTTGGTCTAAGGAGGCTAAGAGCATTTACTATGCCTGATTGTCATGCATTTTGTAAAGATGTTCCACAGGCTATTAACGAACTTAAAAAAAGATTTGATCTTTCTCGCGAAGTTTTGTCAGGATTAGGAATTGAAGAAAATGACTATGAAATGGGCATTAGATTTACTGAGGAATTTTATGATAAAAATAAGGAATTAATCATACAAATGGTTTCAAAAGTAGGAAAGCCGGTTTTAGTTGAAATGTGGAAGGAGAAGTTTTTTTATTTTGTACTAAAATGGGAATTTAATTTTATTGATAATTTAGGCAAAGCGAGTGCATTGTCAACAGATCAAATAGATGTTGAAAATGCTAAACGTTATGGAATTACATTTACAGATGAAAAGAATGAACAACAAAACCCAATAATTTTACACAATTCTCCATCTGGTGCTGTTGAAAGAATAATCTATGCACTATTGGAGAAGTTTGCTAAACAAGTAAAAGATGGCAAAAGACCACAATTCCCACTTTGGCTAGCTCCTACACAAGTAAGACTAATCTCTCTCAAAGATGATTTTCTAGCATTCGCTACTGAACTTGCTAGTAAGTTAACTGAGCAAAATATTCGAGTTGATATTGATGATAGAAATGATACAATCGGTAAAAGAATTCGAGACGCGGAAAAAGAATGGATTAGTTATGTATTGGTTATTGGAGAAAAAGAAGTGAATTCTCCTACTTTGAGTGTACGTGATAGAGCAACTGGCGATATACGTCAACTTTCTATTGAAGACTTTGTAAAGGAGATTAAGGATGAAACAAGCGGTAAACCAGTTTCAAAACTAAATTCAGCGGTTTTGTTATCACAGAGACCACAAATAATGGTATAATAAAATGAGTTTTCTGGATCTTCACATGACAAATTCGCCATTAATTGTTAGCCCGAATGAGAATTCTGAACCTGTAGCTACTATTTTTGGTGTACCATTTGATTCAACACATTCTTACAAACCGGGTTGTCGATTTGGACCTGACGCAATTCGTGACGCATTTAATAATATTGAAATTTTTCAACCTGAGTTTGGTATTGACTTAGAAGCGGAGGCTATCAGTGATCTTGGTAATACTAAGCATACAGTTGTTGCAACAGAAATGTTACAAATAGTTAAGGGTGTAACATCTGAATTAAAAAAACAGGATAAGCAGATAATAATTTTGGGCGGAGAGCATTTGATTACTTTAGGAAGTTTTACATGTTTTCCGAAGGATACTGGATATGTAGTATTTGATGCACATTATGATCTAAGAGATCAATATGCAGACATTAAACTTAGTCATGCTGCGTATCTTAGGAGAATAGTTGAAGAGCGTGGTTCTGAAAACATTGTTCATGTAGGGGCAAGGGCATTTGTCAAAGAGGAACTCGCATTTCTAAAAGAACATAAAATTGCAACAGTATCAGATAAAGAAATTCGTAATGGTAACGGTTCTAAATTACTCAAAGACGCTACATCTACTTTTGACCGTGTTTATCTCAGTATAGACTTGGATGTGTTAGATCCTGCATTTGCGCCAGGTGTTGGCAATCCTGAAGCTGTAGGTATTTCATCTAGGGAATTATATGATTTAATTACTACACTAAAGAACAAAAAAATAGTTGCCGCAGATATAGTAGAACTTAATCCAACTTATGATAACGGTTCTACTGCATCTATGGCTGCAAAAATGGTAGCAACAATTATTGCAATGAATCTAAGCAGGTGATATTATTGTTAAATAATTTACGTGACTCGCTACAACCGCATCTTGAAAAAATAGGCAGTAGCTTTGCATCAACTGGTATTTCACCAAACGGATGGTCATGTATTGGCTTGGCATTTGCATTTGCATCAGCATTCATCTATGGCATGAACATGGAATTTGCATTAATTATAGGAGGAGTTATTTTACTCATAGCTGGTTTTTTTGACATAGTTGATGGACAAGTTGCACGCGTATCTCAAAAAATAACGAAAACTGGTGGTTTTCTTGATTCTGTATTTGATAAGATAGCGGAAGTTGCAATATTTCTTGGAATATTGGTTGGTGGATTTGCTGAACCATATTTAGTATTTTTAGCAATTACTTTTTCATTGCTAGTTAGTTACACAAGATCAAGGGCTGAATCATTAGGCATTAAGTTACAGGGTATTGGAATTGGTGAGCGGGCAGAAAGATTACTCGTAATTGCCATAATTGGAATAATCGGATTTATGGAATATGCTGTAATTATTGTGATAATAATTGCTGGCGTTACTTTCATTCAAAGAATTATTGTTACTGCAAAAGCATTAAACCAATAATACTTTAAAACTAACATGCTGCGATACATCTCTGTTTTTGCAATCATCATTTTTTTTACTTCTTTTTTATCATTTTCTGAAGCTAACGTTGGATTAACTGTTTTTGATGATAATTATATAGTTGAAAAATTTGTTAGTGGATTAGATTTTCCAACAACTATAGATTTTGTTGGAAATGATTTATTGGTTCTTGAAAAAATGACAGGAAAAGTAATTCGAATTAATGAAAATGGAGAGATTGATAAGGAACCTGTTTTAGTTGTTCCTGCAGCACAAGATGCCGAAGGTGGTTTGCTTGGAATTGTTACTACACCCAATCATGTTTTTTTATATTTTACAGAACATAGGTCAACATATTATGTACACACACCACCAAAAAATACTGTTTATCAGTACGATTGGGATGGAAAGAACTTAACTAATCCAATTTTGATCAAAGAGCTATCTGCTGATAGTCCGATCCATAATGGAGGAGTTTTTGCCACGGGTAAGAATGGGGAAATATATTTTGTAATGGGAGATGACCAAAAATCTACAAGAACACCAAACATTCCTTCCAATCCTACAGACCTCCTTATCAAAAGTACCTGCTGTACTGGAAGTATATTCAAAATACACACTAATGATAATAATCGTGTTGAATTATTTGCAGTGGGAATAAGAAACAGTTTTGGATTGGCTGTTGATCCTGTTACAGGATATTTATGGCAAACTGAAAACGGTGTACTGGTTTACGATGAAATTAATCTCGTAAAAAATGGGTTCAATAGCGGATGGAAAAGTATCATGGGTCCAGCTGATAGAGTTGATGCATGGATTGATACAAGTGATTTAATACCCCCTCTTCAAGGTTTTGTTTATAGTGACCCAGAATTTTCGTGGCATACTGCAATTGGGGTTACTGCAATTGCTTTTCCTGATATGAATAATTTTGGGAATTACCAAGATTGGTTATTTGTAGGAGATATTAATAACGGAAAAATCTACAAGTTCCATCTAAATTCAGATAGAACAGAATTCATTTTTTCTACTCCAAATCTAAGGGATCTTGTTTATGATGGCGGTGATGAATTAAATGAAATTATTTTTGCTGAGGCTTTTTCGGGTGGAATAACTGATATTAAATTTGGTAATGACGCAATGTATGTAGTTTCTCCATTTGATAATGGAAGCATTTACAAGATTTATCCAAAACAGACATCTTTTCCATACGGTATAATTTTGGTAGGTATAGTTATAGCAATTATAATTTTAGCTGGAATCAAAATTATTCAAAATAACTATGATGTCTGATAAATTTATCATTCATACACAATTATGATAATTTTCTAGATATCTTAACGCAGTTTTGTGCGCTCTCTTCTTTTTGAAGCAGATCTTATTTTTAGGATCTTAAAGTGAATCGCACACGATATACAATACCATTTGAGAATTCTGGGAGATGCAATGTAAGTTCCTTGTGCCCGAAGCTCCTTAGCAAGTTGGTGCTCAACTAGACTCAAACGTGATGTTACTTTTTTTGCCTTATCTTTGGGTACAGTTTGCCCACAATTTGTACATTGAACAACTGCTGAAGAACCTTTTCCGCCTTTCTTGCGACCCCTACTTGCACGCTTTGATGGCATGCTGATGCTCGTTTCTCCCTATTTATAATCCTAGTATCGTGTTAGTAGATAATGAAATTAGACATTTTTTCACATTGTGTTATTGATACAATTCATCTGAATAATTCAAAATATGTTGCACCTGGTGGTCCTGCATGCTATTGTAGCCTAACATCCAGAGCCCTGAAATTTGATGTAACATTACATACAAAATTTGGTTCTGACTTTCCTTTCGTTGATTATTTGAACGAACAAAAAATTAAACATGATAATGCAGTATCGGGTGAATCTACTACCAAGTTTACATTAAAAATATTAGACTCTGAAAGAACATTGTTTCTAGAAAACCAGTGTGAACCTATAACTGATACCAGCTTAGATAGTGATAGTGTTTTAATCAGCCCAGTTTTTGATGAGATATCTAATGAAGCATTCATGAAAATTAAAAGAAACGCAAATTTCGTTTTGTTGGATCCACAGGGGTTTTTGAGACGAAAAAGTTCAGAAAATAAAATTTATCTTGAAAATACTCAACTGGATTTTTCTCATATATCAGCAATAAAAACAAACCCAGAGGAATTGGAATGTATTACAGGAGGCCATGAAGTTGATAATATGAAAATTCTACAAAAAAATGGAGTTAAATATGTAATCTTAACAGACAAGCAAAATATTTCAGTGTTATCAGATGATAAAATTTATTCAATAAAATTACCAAATATTCATCTTTATGATACAACTGGTGTTGGCGACATATTTAGTGCCGCATTTTGTTGCACAATGATAAAAGAAAATGATATTCTTTGGGCACTTAGTTTTGCTGGTGGTGCAGCACAGGCAACACTGGATAGTGAAAAAATTGGTTTAGAAAAAATTCCATCTAGAGGTGCTATTGAAACTAATGCTTATTATTTTTATAACACAGTAAAATTCAGGCAGATCTGATTTTTATTATACATTAACAATTGTTTGTTATGCGTATTGGCATTGCAGGAATTCAAACCACAGAACTATTAGCAAAATCAATTAAAGAAACACTTTTGGACGCGGGTTTTGAGTCATTTTACTTCAAAAATAGTTCTAAGGCTACACTGGCTGATTTGATAATTGTATTGGGTGGTGATCGTGGTGTTCGTAATTATTTTCATCATACATTAGATTTGGATACACCTGTTTTAGGAATAAGTGAATCTGAATCAAATGGTTTTTTGGCACAAATTGAATTGAGAGAACTATCATCTCATCTTAATCGTATAAAAAAACAGGATTATGTAATTGAGGATGTTCCAAGAATTGCTGTTAAAATTGATGGCAAAAATGTTTATCCTGTTCTTAATGATGTTGCTGTTTTTACATCAAAAAGTGCCACATTAATGGAATATGTATTACGTGTTAATGGAGAGGAAGTATGGCATGATAGCAGTGATGGTGTTATAGTTTCAACACCAATTGGCTCATCTGCATATTCGATGTCTGCTGGGGGACCAGTTATTTTTCAATCATCAAATGTATTTGGAATAGTTTCAGTAAATTCACTAGACACCACAAGAAGACCGCTGATAGTATCTGATAATAGTATAATCGAAATTGACGAAATTTCTTCACGTTTGCATTGTGATGTTGTTCTGGATGGAATCGACAGATACAAAGTTAACAATAATGTTGAAACGACAAAATTCATACCACCAGCAAGAATAATTCGCATGAAAGTAGATTCTACTGCTGTTTCTGCACTTGCTAAAAAAGTAAAGTTAGCAGAGGAGTTGCTTGCTATGCCACCAAGCTCTAAGTTATTACTAAAAATATTGGAATATGAGGGATCTATGACACAAAAAGATCTTGCATCTAAAACATTACTTCCGGACAGAACAGTAAGACTTGCGTTAAAACATCTCATGAATAAGGGATACATAAAACGGAAAGTCTCAATTCGTGATGCTCGACAAAAAATTTATGAAATTACTAAGCTAGATTAATTTTGTGAGGCTGCGGTAACAAACGATTTGAACGCTTGTTCTGGGAATCCTGGTCTACTATTAAATTCTGGATGAAACTGCACGCCAAAAAAGAATTTGTGTGATGGCACTTCCAAAATTTCCATTCTTCTATTGTTATCGCTTTCACCTGAAAAAATCATTCCATTTTGCTTAAATTTTTCTCTAAAATCTGTATTGAATTCATATCTGTGTCTGTGTCGTTTAGAAATCATATCAGAATCATAAATTTTGTGAGCGATTGAATCTTTACTAACTTTGATTTTATTTGCACCCAAACGTAATGAACCACCCATGTCTGTTTCGTTGTTTTGTTCTGGCAGCAAATCAATTATTGGATATGGTGTATCTTGAGAAATTTCTGTAGAGTTTGCGTTTTTCAGGTTACATTTACTTCTAGCAAATGCTATAGCAGCTAATTGAAATCCAAAGCATATTCCAAGGTATGGCTTGTTGTTTTCCAGTGCAAACTTTGCAGTGTTTATGATACCTTCAGAGCCACGTGTACCAAACCCACCTGGAACAAGAAAACCATCAAATTTTGAAATAATATCAATATTTTCATCTAACGTTTCAGAATCAATCCATTTTATGTTTACAGAGTGTCCAATAGATGCACCAGCATGTTTCAACGCTTGATTAACACTAACATAACTATCTGCTAGTGTGACATATTTTCCAACCATTGCAATATTTGTCTGTTCACCGGTATCATGTAATGAATTGACAATAGAGTTCCATTTGTCCCAATTGTTTGATGTGTTTACATAACCAATTTTGGCAAATTTTTTAAATATTGTTTCAACCAATTTTTGTTCATACAACGTATGAGGAATCATGAAAATAGATTCCACATCATGGCAAGAGAATACATCATTCGGTGAAACATTTGTAAACAATGAAATCTTTTTTCGTGTTTTTTCTAATAATGGTTCAGTACATCTTACACATAAAATATCTGGCTGAATTCCGATTCTTCTTAGTTCTTGTACACTATGTTGTGTAGGTTTTGTTTTTTGTTCGCCAACAACATCTAGTGATGGTGCTAACGTAACATGAATAAAAATTACATTTTCTGTTCCCTCTTCTAACCTTAATTGTCTTAGGGCTTCAAGAAACGGCAAGCTTTCTATATCACCAACTGTTCCTCCACATTCAACAACTAGCATATCAAGGCTTTCATCTTCTGCTATAGCTCTAATTCGTTTTTTAATTTCGTCTGTTACATGTGGAATAATTTGGACACATGCACCAAGATATTTTCCCTTTCGCTCAGCGTTGATTACGCTAGAATAAATTTGCGCAGTAGTAATGTTATGAGATTTTGGTATATCTTGATTAAGAAACCTTTCATAGTTTCCTATATCCATATCACATTCACCTCCATCTTCGGTGACAAACACTTCACCATGTGCAATAGGATTCATTGTACCAGCATCAAAATTCAGATATGGATCAATCTTAACGCATGAAACTTTTTGATTTGATAGTTGTAATAATTTAGATACAGAAGATGAAACTACACCCTTTCCAAGACCGGACATTACCCCACCTGTAACAAAAATAAACCTAGTCTGCATATATGAGTAAATGGTTTCCCATTTATGTAGCTTTTCCTAAATTTTTGTATTTACCTTCAATTTTTTTGTGTATAATGTAATCCTGTTTTCTAGTTTAGATAAAGGCGTATTCTCTATAATCTTGAGGTTGGCGCTACCAACAATAACTGCATCAACACCTGCTGAAACATACTTTTTTACATCACTAGGGGTTGATACACCAAATCCGATACCAATAGGTAGTTTGTTACTAACAATTTTTTTAGTATTTTTAATTGAATCTATAGTGTATTTGTGGATCTTTGTTTGAACACCAGTTGTACCAAAAACAGCTACCATATACAAAAAGCCTGTACTTGCTTTTGCTATTTTTTTCAGTCTAACATTATTCGTATTTGGTGATACCAAGAAAATGGTATCAAGTTTATTTTTTCTAGCAGCTTTTAGATAGTCATTTGATTCTTCAATAGACATATCCGGTAGAATTAGTCCATCGATACCGGCACTTTTTGCTCTTGACATGAATTTTGTGTAACCATGTGTGTAGAGCACATTCGTATATGTCATTAAAACAAGTGGAATGTTTGTCTTCTTCCTAATTTTTTTTACAATTCTAAAAAATTTTTCAATTTTCATCCCTTTGTTTAATGAAATTGTACTTGCATTTTGTATAACTGGTCCATCTGCTATTGGATCCGAGCTTTTTCGTTCTTGGATTTTAATTCCTTGAACTTATCTTGAATTTTTGACATTTTTCCTTAGATATTGTTTTACGATGTCAATGTCTTTGTCCCCACGCCCAGACAATGTAACCACTATTGAATCAGATTTTGATCTAGTTTTAGCAATTTTAATTGCATGTGAAACTGCATGTGCAGATTCTAGCGCTGGTATTATTCCCTCAGTTTTTGTTAGTGTTAAAAATGCATTAATCACTTCTCGGTCTGTTGCGCTTTTGTATTTTACATTACCAGCATCTTTCAAAAATGCATGCTCTGGACCAACTCCTGGGTAATCTAGCCCTGCTGAAATACTGTGTGTTTCTTTAATTTGTCCATCACTGTCTTGAAGTAGGTATGTCATCATCCCATGTAACACACCTTTTTTGCCTGCATTGAGTGTAGCAGAATGTTTACCAGTTTTTAATCCCTGTCCAGCTGCTTCAACACCAATCATTTCTACGTTATTATCTATCATTGGATAAAATGTACCAATTGCATTTGATCCACCACCAACGCATGCAATAACCGTATCAGGAATGTTTTTCATCTGTTGTTTTATTTCCTTTCCTATTACAGATTGAAAGTCTCTTACCATTACTGGGTATGGGTGTGGGCCAACAGCAGAACCTAGCAGGTAATATGTTGTCTCAACATTTGTGATCCAGTCACGGATGGCCTCATTAATTGCGTCCTTCAGTGTTTGTGAGCCTGATTTTACAGGGTAGATTTTACAGCCAAGCAAATCCATTCTGAAAACATTCTGTTGTTGTCTTACCGTATCTTTGTATCCCATGTAAACTTCTGATGGTAATCCCAAACAAGAACATGCCATAGCAGTTGCAACACCATGCTGCCCAGCACCAGTCTCAGCAATTATTCGCTTCTTCTTCATTCTTTTTGCAAGCAGTGCCTGACCAAGTGTATTGTTGATCTTGTGCGCTCCACCATGTAACAAATCTTCTCTCTTGAGATAGATTTTTGCACCACCTACAGATTTTGTTAGATTTTCCGCAAAATAAAGTGGAGTTGGCCTTCCAGCATAATTTTTTAAATAATAATCAAATTCTTTCTGAAAGCTTTTATCATTTTTAATTTTCTGATAATTTTCTTCAAGCTCTTCGATGGCTGGAACTAGTGTTTCTGGAATGTATTTTCCACCAAAATCTCCAAATCTTCCATCTTTAGGCATTCCTATTTTCATATCGCATTCACCAATTCTGATACACTGTTTTCTATATCTGGGCTTTTCATTATACTTGTACCTATAAGAAATCCATCCGCTCCAGAATCATGTAAAAATCTAATATCATCTGGTGATTGAATTCCGCTTTCAGATAATATTATTTTAGATTTGTCAAAATTCTCTAAAAGTTGCTTTGTGGTTTCAAGATTAATTTCAAGTGTATCTAAATTTCTATTATTAATTCCGATAATATCTGCATTAGTCTTTAATGCATTTTCAAATTCTTTTGCTGTGTGTGTTTCTACAAGTACTTTTAGTCCGTTTTTATGCCCATATTCAATTAACTCTTCCATGTCTGGAACTAACTTTTTATCAAAAAGAGATTGTATCAGTAGGAAATAGTCAGCTCCCATTCTTTTTGCAGCTTCGATTTGTATTTTATGGATTGTTATATCCTTCATTAACATTGGAACTTTTATAGCGTTTCTAACCTTCATAAAAATTTCAGGCGAGCCATCAAACAAAAATGGCTGAGTTAATACTGATAATGCACATGCACCTCCATTAACCATTTTCATTGCAATGTCTACTGGATGAGATATTTTTTTGATATTTCCTAACGTAGGGGATGAGAACTTTATTTCTGTAATTAATGCAGCATGTTCTGATTTGATTATGTTTTCTTCTAAATTCATTCCCGAATTTGGTAGACACTCACAAATCTCATAGACATCATTCTCGATTGCTTTTCTAGAATTGTTAACAAGTTTTTCTAAAATATTTTCCATTTTAATTGACCTCCTCTAATTTATCTAATCTACCATTTATTTTTGCAAACTGTTTTAATTTTTTAAATGTATTTCCACTGTTTATTGTTTCTCGAGCTAGTTCCACGCCATCATCAAATCTGTCACATATTCCACCTACCAACATTCCACCTGCGGCATTAAGCACTGTAACATCTTTCATTGTTTTATTTGATGTGTTGTTCAATACATTAACAAATGCATCTATAGCTTCTTGTTTTGTTGAAACTTGGATATCAGATAAACTGCCATTTATAATGTTATGATCCTTTGGATTAATTACAAATTCAGTAATCTCATTATTTTTCAGCATGCATACTTTGTTCTTTGATGTTGCTGATAGTTCATCCATACCATCTTCTGATCTTACAGCAAGAATTGTTTCTGAGTTGTTTTTTTGCATAATTTTTACGATTCTTTTAACATAGTCATCTGAGAATACACCTATCAACTGATGTTTTACATTTGCTGGATTACTTAATGGTCCTAAAATATTGAATGCTGTTCTTTTACCCAGCATCTTTCTAGCATTAGCAACATTTTTCATCGCAGGATGAAATGTGGGTGCAAACATGAATCCAATACCAATATTTTCAATCATATTGACAATTTTTGGTGGTTCTGAGCCTAAATCAAAGCCAAAATACTCAAAAATATCAGCGCTTCCTGAGACACCTGAGATAGAACGATTTCCATGTTTTGCAATATATCCACCAGCTGCAGCTACAACAAATGATGCAGCAGTTGAAATGTTGAATGTTTTTAGATTATCCCCTCCTGTACCACACATATCAATAATTTTATTTTTACAATTTGGTGATATGTTAACTGAAAACTGATTCATTTTCGTAAGCATTGCCAAAAGCTCATCATCAGTTTCACCTTTCGAAGTTAAGTTTTGTAAAAATTTTGCAACTATCTTGTCTGGGTGTTCTCCTTTAAGAATCTCATTCATAGCAATTGTCATTTGATCAAAAGATAGATTTTGATTGTTCCCTAACAACACTGTTAATTCATCAATCATTTTTAACCCTCTCAATGAAGTTCTTTAGTATTTTTTTGCCTTCATCTGTCATAATGGATTCTGGATGGAATTGTACGCCTTCAATAAGAAATTCTTTGTGGCTAACTCCCATAATTTCATCATCATCCTCTGCAACGGCAGTAATTTTTAATGAATCTGGAATTATTGTTTTTTTACCAACTAACGAATGGTATCGTGTTGCTCTAAACGGATTTTCAACTCCTTTGAATAATGAGTCATCATAATGTTTGATCTTGCTTGTTTTTCCATGTCTAATATTTTTAGCATTTGTAACCTTTCCACCAAAGCAGTCAATAATTCCCTGATGTCCTAAACATACACCTAAAATTGGTATTTCTGGCCCAAGTTTCAGAATAACATCTTTACAAATTCCAAAATATCTTTTGTCTTCTGGTGTTCCAGGTCCTGGTGAAATAACTATTGCATCATAGTTTTTTTTCTTTATCTCCTTAATTGTAATTTTGTCATTTCTTATGACATCTGAATTAATACCAAGCTCACCCAGTCTCTGAGCAAGGTTATAGACAAACGAGTCATAGTTGTCAATAATCAAAAACTTCATTTTGACGCCTCTCTAAGTGCAGTTAACATTGCATTTGCTTTGTGTTCAGTTTCCTTTAATTCATTTTTTGGAATTGAATCAAATACAATTCCCGCACCAGCCTGTACAAAACCTGATTTTTCATTTGCAAAAATACTTCTAATTGCAATTGCAAAGTCACAACATCCATTAAACGAGAAATATCCAACAGCCCCCGCGTATTGACCTCTAGATTCAGGTTCAAGCTCGTCGATAATTTCCATTGCTCTAACTTTTGGTGCACCTGAAACAGTACCAGCTGGAAAAATAGCTTTGAATGCATCATACATATCATAATTTTTACCAAGTTTTCCAACAACATGTGTTACCATATGTTGAACGTGACTGAATTTTTTTACTTCCATCAATTCTTTGACATGAACAGTACCATAATCACAAATTTTACCAACATCATTTCTGCCTAAATCAACCAGCATTGTGTGTTCAGCTAATTCTTTTTTGTCACTGATTAGTTCATTTTTCATACGTTCATTATCACGTTCATCATCTGTGATCCTTCTTGTACCAGCAATCGGAAATGTTTCTACCTGGTCATTTGTAACGCGTAATAACATTTCAGGAGATGAACCTATCACTGTTTTTTCATTCATTTTCAAGTGATATAGATATGGTGAAGGGTTTAAGGAACGAAGTTTTTGATACACTTTTAGATAGTCACCACTAGCATCAAACGAAAATTTTCTTGTTAGTACAACTTGGAATATATCTCCATCGTAGATGTATTTTTTTGCCTTGTTTACAATATCAGTAAATTCATCTTCATCCAGATTAGCTCTAATGTCGGATACAGTAAAATTACCAAACTTAGGCTCTGTTATCTTTATCTCATTTACTCTATTCTTGTCATAGTAGAAGTACAAAGATTTTTTTTGTTTGTTATCAAATAATATTCCATCATTATAAATTCCAAACTGCATTATTGGTTCCTTTATGTCATGTTTTTTTGGTATGTTTTCCCACAATCTGATTGCATCATAATTTATTATTCCAACGGCTCCACCTAAGTAACGATATGATTGTTCATTTGTTTTTTGTACTAAATCCTTTATTACATTGAGTGGCTCTGTTGTGGAAATTGTCTTAATAGAATTATCTCTGCTTTGAATTGTAACTTTGTTATAATATCCCTTAACAATAAATTCTGGGTCGAAACCCATGATTGAAGTTTCGGCCAGTTCTTCTGGACCAGTTAATGATTCAAACAAAAATGTGTTTGAATAGTTTCTAGAAATTTTATTATAGATTTCAAATTGGGTGCCAGTATAGTCTAGGGAAATTATCTTAGGAGTGTTTGTGTGTCCAAATATGTCCACCCATGCAATTAGGCAAAATTGAACTGTATAAAAATGAACCCTATTCAATACCAGTCAAAATAGGCTCAATATTAGCCTGATATCAGCAAATGAATGAGAATAATACGTCCATCTTAGTTTTACTAGTTTTTATGAGTAAAAATCACTATATTTAGCGAAAAATATATTAAAAATTAGTTTTTAATCATACTGGTTTTGGTAACCCAAAAAATAATGAAAAAGCAGGTGCCTGTTATTCTAATTATTACTATTGCATTCTTAATGATTGCACCTTTACAAGTCATAGACGTTTATGCTGCAGTTCCTGCCACGATGAGCGCACCCACAGTTGTTAGTAAAACTGACGTGTCTGTAAAACTTGCATTTACTGCACCATCTTCAGACTCTACAATAACAGACTATGAAATTAAAAAAGGTGGTGTTACTGTTGTTACTCCAGTAGGCACTGGCTTGACAGAAGAGATTTTCCAACTTACGGCGGATACGACATATGTATTCACAGTTGCGGCAATTAGTTCAGAAGGAACTGGTACTCATTCATCTAATCTTTCAGTGACAACACTTGGCGTTCCAGCTAATACTAATTATGTTGGTCAGGGTGTGCAAGACTTTTCTGCAGGAAATTCGTTTGGTGAGGGGACACAGTTTGAGCCAGGACAGTCATTCACTGCGGGTACAATGACATTTGGTGATAATCAGCAATTTGGTGCTGGTACTGAATTCGCTGCAGGACAGTCATTCACGGCGGGTACACAACAATTTGCTGGCACACAAACATTTGGTGCTGGCTCGGAATTCGCTGCAGGACAGTCATTTAATGCAGGACAATCATTCACTTCTGGCACACAAACATTTGGTGCTGGTACTGAATTTAGCACTGGTACTGAATTTGCAGCAAGCCAGGAATTTGGTAGCGCTCAAACTTTTGGCGCTAGTACAACTTTTGGCGCTAGTACAACTTTTGGTGCAGCCAATACATTTGGTGAGAACATGGACTTTAGTGCTGGTACACACACGTTTAGTGCTGCACAAGAATTCAACAACGGTGCGACTTTTGGTGCAAACCAAAGTTTCGGCGCTGGTGAATCACATGACTTTACTGCAGATTCAATGACATTTGGTTCTGGTACTGATTTTGGTGCCGCTAGAACATTTGGTGCATCTATGACGTTTACTGGTGCACAGAATTGGGATGATGATGTTCATACATTTGGCGCAGACCCTGTATTTTCTGGTATTGTTAACTTTGCTGATAACCAAGCATTCCCTGCAGGTGCTAGCTTTGCAGATGGACAAACATTCGATGCAAGTGAAGATTATACATTTAGTAGTCATATGGACTTTGCAAATGCACCAGAGTTTGGTAAAGCTAGAACATTTGGTGTTGGTACTTTCTTTGCCGGTACGGCATCACCTGACATGGGTGGCTTTGCAAACACATTTGCTGATGGCGGTCATATGCCTCCTGCTCAGGCGTTCACTGTAGCACAAACATTTGGAGAGCACATGCATTTTGGTGATAATACAGACTTTACATCTGCTATTCAGACATTTAAGGATGGTGCACATTTTGGTGACGGCACAACTTTTGCGGTTGGACAGTCATTACCAGCAGACACAGTTCCTCCATTTGGATTAATGCTTTCTGCATTTACATGTGTAGATGCAAATTGTGTTCCAACTGATGCAGATGCTTATTTGGCACCTGGTGAATTTTTAACACCTGGTGTTGACCCAGATCCTATAGCTAGTACAATTACAAAAGATTCAAAAAGTATTGAAATGGATGGACTTGGTTTTGCAATGACATTTAACGGTGATGTATCAACTGCTGGCACTGTAACTGTGGACCCTATTGATCCTGCCACTCTTGTTAGCTCTAATGAGGTTACTGCAACATCAGGAGCTAGGAGTTTATCTGCTGAAGGCACACAATATGAAACTGTGGGTACAGTAATGAATATTTCAATGGGAACTGCAGTAACTACAGGAACTATGGATATCACAGTTGAATATGATGAATCCAACATACCTTCTGGTGGATTAGAGGAAACTCTTGAGGTAGTCCACCATACTGGAACTAGCTGGATTACGGAAGATACGTGTACACAGGATACAACAAACAACAAATTTACATGCACTGTTTCAACACTTTCTCCTATTGGGGTTGCCTCTTCTGGATCTTCCTCTTCTAGTTCAGGTTCTGGTGCCTCATGCTCACAATGTAAAGTCCTTAGAACACATGGAGGATTTGCAATCAATGATAATACTTACACATTGGTAAAAAAATACAATAACATTGACACTAATGTGGTAAAAACTGGTGAGCCTGTAACAGTTACTCTTAGTGTTCCTTATTCTCATGGTGCTACCACTGTAACTTCTACAATCTTATACATGGATGTGTATGGTTCACCCAACAATTACAAGCATAGTCCATCAATGTCTTATTCTTCAAATGTAAGAGATAAAGTAGGTGTTAACGATAATGTTGGTCTTTGGTCTTCTGTTGATGCAGATTCAGAGATAGTTTCGCATCCTATACATCAAACCGCCTATAGAGTAAATTATACTTTCACAATGATATTTGATAATCCAATGGACACATCACATATTGTTATTGAAACAACGAATCATTATGGAATTCCAGAGGTGCTTTACGTGCTCGATGCGTTAAATGTAGTTGAAAATGACGGAAGTTCATACACTGACGATGTAGAATTACAGGAAGAATCAGAGCCTGAGGTAATATTACAATCTACACCGGAGCCCGAATCAGTTGTTGAACCTAAATTGGTTATTGATCCTGAGCCAGTTTTCATGTCAGATGCAATTACAAGCCTAGACTTTGTTCTTGATCCAGAACCATTACCAATAGTATCAGCCGAGCCAGAGCAGGATATTGCTTCAGAATTAGCCATTGACCCTGAACCAGTTTTGAAATCAGAGACGAAGCAAAAAGACTTCTTTTCATGGTTAGCTTCTTTATTTTCATAAAATAACCTATTCTTCTGAAGATAATCTGTTATTTTCAGGAATTACTGAAATCTGTTATTGCACCATTAGAAGCAGAGCCAACTAGGAATGCATATTTGGCTAAAACACCTGATTCATAATTAGGTTTAGGCATACTCCATTCTTTAGATCTTTTTTCGAGTTCTTCTTTTGAAACGTGAAGATTGATACTGTTATCTTTAATATTGATACTTATTTGATCCCCATCTTTAACAAAAGCAATTGGTCCTCCAACAAATGCTTCAGGTGCAACATGCCCCACCATAAAACCACGTGTACCACCAGAGAATCTGCCATCTGTTATCATTGCAACTTTTTTGCCTAATCCTTGTCCTATAATAGCAGCAGTTGTAGCAAGCATTTCTCTCATTCCAGGACCACCTTTGGGACCCTCATATCTAATAACCAAAACATCACCTTCCTCAATTTTACCCTTAGATACTGAATCAAATGCAGATTCTTCCGCATCAAACACTTTGGCTTTTCCAGTAAATTTTGTTATTTCCATGCCAGCCGTCTTAATTACTGCACCATCTGGAGCTAAAGTCCCTTTTAGTATTACAGCTGTTCCAACATCATGTAATGGGTTTTTGACACTTCTAACAATTTTTTCATCCATCACATTCGATATTTTTATACCTTCAAGATTTTCCTTGATTGTTTTTCCAGTAACTGTCAACACATTCGCATGAATTAGATTATGATCCATCAGTTTTTTCATTACAAGCGGTATTCCACCTATTTTATCCAAGCTATTCATTACATAGCTTCCACCAGGTTTCATATCTGCTATGTGTGGAGTTTTTTTTCTTATTCGTTCAAAATCATCATAAGTTAATTTTATTCTTACTTCATTTGCAAGTGCTAACAAATGTAAAATACCATTTGTTGAACCACCAACAGCATTTAACATTGTAATAGCATTTTCAAACGCTTCAAAGGTTAGAATATCACTAGGTTTGATATCTAGTTCCAGAAGTTTAGCACATGTTTTACCAGTTTCATATACCATATTTTTTCTTCTGTCATCTTCAGCTGGTGGGCTAGCACTTCCCGGCAATGCAAGGCCAATTGCTTCAGATATCGAGGCCATAGTATTTGCTGTAAACATTCCACCACATGAACCAGCATTTGGGCATGCAGTATTTTCTATGTTTTTTAATTCTTCCAATGAAATTTGTCCTGCATCATATGCACCAACTGCCTCGTAAACATCAACAACTGTAAGCTCTTTTCCATCTAACATTCCAGGCATAATTGTTCCACCATAAACAAAAACAGATGGTAGATTCAAACGTGCCATAGCCATCATGGTTCCCGGAAGACTTTTGTCACATCCAGCTATACCTACAAGCCCATCGTATTGATGAGCCCTCATCATCAATTCAATTGAGTCAGCAATAATTTCTCTAGATACAAGTGAAGATTTCATGCCTTCGTGTCCCATAGCAATCCCATCACTAACGGCGATAGTAGAAAACTCTCTAGGAGTTGCACCACCATCCTTTACTCCTTGTTTAGCTCCTATAGCTAATTCAGGCAGATGGATATTACATGGTGTTGCCTCATTACCCGTATGACAAACACCAATGAATGATTTGCTTAAATCGTCATCAGTTAATCCCATAGCTTTGTACATCGCTCTATGCGGGGCTCTTGCTGTTCCCTCAACTACATTTCTACTGGATATTTTCATTTTGATTGTTTTCAGCACGTATTACTATAATTTAAATTCTAAAATGCAAATCTCATAAACAAGTAAAAATTATAAAAAATATGAATTCTAAAGAAATTGAAATATTCATCCAGGATGTTAGAGATGATATTTCAAGTAATCTAGAGGGCTTGTTTAGTTATTATGGATTTTTAGAAAATCATAATATAAGAAAAATTGTTATTAACCCTAATGATGAATTAAGTTTTTTTGAGGGCACCGTAGTTGGAATGTTAGATCAAAGATATTGCGAGTTTTTTCGTAGTAGATTTAATACTGATATAGATGAAATTGTACGAATAGATATTTTAGAGATTATAAAATCATATTTGCCTGATATACGAAAAAAACTAAATTAGCATATAATTATGGACAACGATTAGTGTTTTTTCTTTGTAATACTTTTCACTGTAAATTTTGGTTTAGTCACGTATTATTTGTGAATAAAGTTCATTTAATTGTTCACCAAGATCATCTTCTGTCTCACTACCATATGAGATTAAAATTCTATCACCATCTTGAATTACATGATCGTTTATACTATCTACAAAATTACGATTAATAAAATACTTTAGTGAGTAATCTTCGTTGGTACAGAATTGTCTGCCATCGGCAAAGATATAGCAATCCTCATCTATTTCAATACCTAATGTCTCAAACAAGTAGTCAAGTGTTACACCTGACGCATGTCTATGAATTGTATTACCATCACTTTCTTCAAAATGGATCCAACTGCTTTTGATTTGATATGTAGTGGCAGAGAAATCAAACTTGTCACCAAAAATTCGTACCAACATTGATGCATGTTCATGTTCGTCACCCAATTTTCCAGCTCCTGGTGGTGCACCTGGTGTATCGGCACCCATAGTAACGAATGTAAAAGATGCATAGCCAACAATTAATCCAATTATTCCCAAAATACCTACAGCTAATAACGTATTTTTTCGCTTTTGTTGTGTACGTTTAGCAACAAAATCTTCTCTTTTTTCTCTTCGTTCTTCTCTATGTTTTCTACCCATATGATGTGAGATTTCATATTTTTACCCTATATAACATATGAAATTATTTGATCAATTTGTTATATCATTAAAATAAATAATGACTTTCTTTCAAATTTGATATTTTAAAAGACTTCAAGAATTTGATTCATTGTCAATTTGTATTTCTATATTTAGCCATAAGTGACCACGTGCCATAGTAAAATCATAGGTTCTTGCTTCAATACTTGTTTTTAATAATTCAAAAAGTTCATTTGGTATATCTTCCCAATATTCATCCCCTGTTTCTGCCTTCAAAATGTCTTGTTTTTGCATTTTTAGTAGGGATTGATGTACCTCATCATCACTCAAATAATCAGTTGCTTCATATCTATCTCCAATAATGATTTCAAAATGAAATTTCATATTTTTCTCACAAATTAATGCTAATATATTAATTGATTTTTGTTTTAATAAATAATATTGTCATCGTGTATTTTTTGTGATATGATAGACGGAAAGCGCCCATATTATGAGATTTATCATGATAGTAATATTATAGCGATTCTGGATAAATATCCAATAGATAAAGGCCATTCGCTTGTAATTACAAAAAAACCATACGAAAAATTAACGGATATGAACAGCCAAGAAGTTGCAGAGTTATTTTCCAAAATACCAAAGATTGCTAATGCAATAATTAAAGCCACAAATGCTGATGCATTTAGCATAGCACAGAATAATGGAAAATCTGCCAAACAAATAATACCACATGTTCATGTTCATATAATTCCACGATATAGCAAAACGGGAACATTGTGGTTAAAAAGAAAAATTCTAAAAGATAATGAGCTTGATGAATTAGCACAAAAAATACGAAATTGTATAGAATAATTATCTAACTAGAATAATTTGGGTTGTATCGTAGGATAGCACCGATCTTACCAACACTACCTAACATTAAACCATGTTCAGTGTTTCCTGATATGACTTCTATTTTGGTACCAGTTTTTGCCGCAAGTAATGCAAGATAATCTACAATATCTTGTTCATCTGTTTCAATATTTTCTGCTTTACAAGATGGACATGGGGAATTCTTAAATTCTGTTTTAGTTGGTATTACTTTTTGTTGTTCAATAATTTTTTCTTGAATATGGTTACATCTATTACATTTTGATTCAACTTTGTAAAGTTCCGTGTTATCTGTAATTATCAGTGTTTCAACAATATTATTTTTTAAATGATTTATAATATCATCAAGACCGTAAATTCCTAGTCCTGAATTACTATTTATTCTCTTAAATAACTTTTCAATAATTTGTTTTTCTTCAACCATTCTAAAGTTTGAAAGAATCTCAGCAGATTTATCAAAAGCTTCTCTTATCCCTTCTGCACCCGAATATGATGCATCGATGGTTGAAATAATCATGTTTTGTAATCTATATTCTAGATAATTATTGTTAACAAATTCTTCTTTTGTTGGTCCAGGCCCAGAAATAACAAGCCCCTTAATGGGATAAATATCAATAAAATATTCTCGTGTAATGTTTGCTACTCTATTAAAGTAATATGTAAGCTCCATCTCCCTTAATTTTTGAAATCTTTTTGCAGATTGTCCACCTTGTCTATGTTTTCCAGCAACTCCAGAGCCAGTTTCTTTTAGTACCTCAATTTTATCTGCATGTAATAATCCCCAACCTGCATCTTTAGCATCTAGTGCTAAAAATCCAATTAAATTATCATCTTTCAACATATCATTTAGTATATCAACGTGGAAATGATCATCACACCTGTATAGGAATGTCTTAAGATCTTTTGGCGGGTCAATTTCAAATGCTTTAATAATTTCACTTCCAGGAGGTCCACCACCTTCTCTTTGGAGTGCGCCACAGAATACGACTAAACCTCTTTCAGGAGTTTTTTTATAGAGTTTTAATCGTTGTACCACTTTTGATAATGAATCAACTACGTGTGTTCTGGTCAGATCTGACTTTATGTTATCTGCAGTGCCCTGTTCTTCCTTTAAAATAGTGATTACTTCGTGTAGTTGTTTTCCTTTTGGAATATATACTGAAATTAGCTCTGTACCATGTCCTGCTATACTTGTTAATTCTTTGAGTATCTTTCTAATTTTATAAAGCTTAACAGAATCCTGCTTTTGAATTTTTATTTCAACCATATTTTTATTTTGAATTTATGAATATTAAGGTGAATGTTTTAAAAATCTTGGTTGTAAATAACAAATTTGTTTCATTTTCTGTGAATTTTATATAATATATTTTCTGTATACGATCAGTTTTTTATCGAAAAAACTTATCATGACTTAAATATGTCTTTTTGATTTAAACGATTGTTGTCAGTATCAAATCAAGTTACTAAACCAGTTGTTAGAATACCATTGTTTTCAATAATAATTCTTTCAGTCGTGTGTGTTTTTGGCTTGTTTATTGTAGGCTATGATCAGGGTCATATGTTTAGTATTGTGCAAGGCGAACAGGCTTATGTAGAGCAATTTATTCATGAATTAACTCATGATATTAGACATGCTGCTGGATTTCCATGTCATTAGTTTAGTTATTGCTTTGGATTATGTTTCTGTAAAGTCTTACTTTTGAATTAATTGTACCAATTGTGATATCTGCCTTTTTAATTCTACTTCTATACAGTTTTATTTTTTTTCCTTCAATTCTAGTATCAAATTTTTCAATTGTTATAAGAGTTAATTTTTCAAGATTAGTTAGTGTTTTATAAACATTAGATAGTGATAGTTGAGTTTCCTCAGAAATTTTTACTGCATCTTTTGCTTTATCTACAGTTGAAAATAATATAGCACGTGAGCATACATGTGTTAATGCTTCTATTATACGCTGATTCATATCATATTCATCAAGCTCGAGTAAAGTTGGCTTTGGTAATGTACGCTTCATTATAATCAGTTTGCGGATAACCAGAGTGTCGGAGATGCCTTTTTAATTAGTATTTCCGCTTTATTGATACGGCTACGGTAAATTTTGAATCGTTTACCCTTATCAGATATATGATATTTTTCGACTTCAATTAACGTCAAATTTTCTAATTCTGATAATTTTTTATAAACAGAGCTTAATGGAATTTTTAATGAAGTAGAAATTGCACTAGCTGTTTTACCCTTTTTTACAATTGAAAAAATAATGGATCTTGATTCGGCATCTGCTAAAGCCGAAATCACTTTTTGATTAATATCATATTTTTTTAAATTTTGAGCCGTAATCTTATGTTGCATTATTTTTTTAATTATATATCATATATAGACATATTCTCTATTCTAATAACATAGAATGCATTATGTCTAAATAAGAAATCGTAATATTTTATATGCAATATTATGTTGTAATATTTTTTATTTCGTTTTTTGTTACAGCAAGTTTAATCTCTCTAGCTATGCGACGACCCATACTCATGGGTTCATCGTAATTTAGTGCTGTATATGGGGAGCCGTTAACGTAAAGGTTAGTGCCCGCAACAATTCTTGCTGAAAATTCAAAAGTGTGGAAGTTAGCATTTTCATCATAAACACCTTCAATACAAAACGGACCATTCATACCAGGTGGAACCAGCTTAGATGATGCCTCAATAAAATTTTCGCCCATCGTATACACATCATCAAGCAATGATTCACGTAACACAAGCGGACTGTTAGCAATAACGTTGAACGAAGAAATAGTATCAGTATTAAGTTGATTTTCAGCAGGAATTCTAGACAGTCCATCAATATCTGATTCATGTCTTTTATCAACTCCAAAAAATTCAAGTTCATTTTTTATCGGTGAATAAAAAAATTGAAGATATGCCAAAACCCCCGAATGATATTCCTGTATATACAAATCGTTATCTCCAGTGATTACTCCTTGTTTAATTAATTGGTCTCGTTTTTTATTATATTCTTGTTCAGTAGAGGCCATAAAGTATCCTTTTCCACCTGCTGCGCCATGTCTTTTTGCAATAACAAGGTTAGAAATTTCTTTTGGACTTGAAAGTGATTTTGGAACATTTAGTTTTGCTTCTTTCATTAACTGTTCTTTTAGCATGCGATCGGATTCCCAACGTAAGATGTACTTGTTGCCAAAGATTGGTGTTTTTATAGATTCAATTTGTTTTGAATCCATTTGAGCAATTAGTGTTCCATGAGGAATTAGTACAGAATCATTTTCTTGTAATACAGACTCGCATTTTTTATCAGTTATTTCTATGAATGAATCCACAATAAATAATTCATCAATAAATTTAAAACGACGATAAAGATGTTCTCGCTTTTTCTCACATATTAAAACTGTTTTAAATCCTTCATCTTTTGCACCTTTTAGAACTTGAAGCGCACAGTGTGAACCTAAAGTTGCTATTGACGTCAAATTATACCATAATTTTAATACACACTCAATATGAAACTATTTGTCAAAATATATGCTTGGCACGAACATAATATTCGTTTTATGACTAAAAATCTAATATAATTTATTTTAGAAGGAAGTAATTTCTGCATATAAATAAGAGAATCCCATTTATATCGGTCTTGTTTTTCTCATATATTGCAGATCTCTACAACTACTACTTTGATAGATGAACCTGAAAGACAACAAGTTTACCTTCAAATCATATCAGATCAATTTTCTATGAGAATCATGTCTGCTATTATACCAGAGGCTAAAACTGCTGTTCAGATAGGAAAAGAAACAAACATTCCAATTAGTACGGTTTATCGAAGATTACAACTTCTTCAAGAAAACAAAATGGTAAAAATTTCAGGTGGGATTAACAAGGTTGGAAAATTTTTTGTGTATCAAAGCAAAATACGAGAGATTTCAACTTTTTTTGATGGTAAATCCACGAGAATTTATGTTACACCAAACATTAATTTCACAATAGTGTAGTATATACCAAAAAATTATAATAAATACTCATAATCAAAAATAAAGTTATGATAGAAACTGAATTAGGGAAATGGCGGCGGACTCATTATTCAAATAATTTAGATCCTTCATTGGCAGAAACAGATGTTACAATTATGGGATGGGTTTCAAGTGTTAGAGGTCATGGAAACATCTCATTTTTAACCATAATTGACAGAGCTGGTGAGATTCAAATTGTTGCAAAGAAGGACTCATGTCCAGATAACGTGTTTGAAATCATTTCTAAATTAAAAGAGCATTCGTGTATAGGATTAAAAGGAAAAATTAACGCGTCTGAGAAAGCTCCAACTGGTGTTGAAATTTATCCTGAAGATATTAGGGTGTTCTCCATGGTTGAAAAAATTCCTCCATTTGATCCTTACGTTAAGACAATCAAAAATATTGATACTAGACTTGAGATGAGAGCAATTGATTTGCGTCGAGATAGTTTGAAAAAAATTTTTCAAGCACGTAGTGAAGTATTAAAGATGATCAGAGAATATTTTTATGAAGAAAATTTTGTTGAGACAAATACGCCGAAAATGATTGCAACAGCTACAGAAGGTGGTGCTGCATTGTTTCCAATTTTTTATTATAACAAAGAAGCATTTCTTGCCCAAAGCCCACAGCTGTATAAAGAACAGCTAACAATGAGTTTTGAAAAAGTGTTTGAAATCGCACCAATTTTTAGGGCTGAACCATCTAGGACAAACCGTCATCTATCTGAAGCAATTTCAATTGACTTTGAAGAAGCATATGTTGATTATAATGATATTATGAAACGAATTGAGCAAGTCATAACGCGCTCAATTTCAGCGGTGCAGAAATTTTCAAACGATAATTCTGGCACTGAATTTGTGATTCCTGATTCGATAAACACAATTCCAGCGTATACATACGCCGAACTTTTAGAGAAAATTCAGGCTACCGATGCAAAAAGTCAGTGGGGTGATGATTTGTATCCAGCACAGTTAAACAAGATTGGAATAACTGGATTTTACTTTATTAAAGATTGGCCGGTAGGTCCTAAGCCATTCTACGTGAAAGTGAGTAAAAATGACCCAAAAATCTCAGAATCGTTTGATTTGATGTATGGCGACTTGGAAATTTCTTCAGGCAGTACTAGGATTGAGAAAAAAACTGAACTTGAAGACAGAATGAAAACTAAAGGCATGAAAATTGATACATTTGGTTATCATCTAAGTGCATTTGAATATGGTGTTCCACCACATGCTGGTTGTGGAATTGGTCTTGAAAGACTAATGATGGCGTTAACTGGAACTGAGAATATACGTGATACAACATTTTATCCCAGAGATGTTGATAGGTTAACACCATAGGTGAAAAATTTGGTTACTGAGGAAGAAATTGCACATGTCGCAAAATTAATGAAAATTGAAATCGAAGATCACAGTGAACACGTAGAGAAGGTTCAAAAAATGCTTCAGTATTTTGACATTTTGGACGAAGCAAATGTTGAATCTGAAAAACTAGAATATGCTGGGATTGAAATGGACGAACTTAGAAATGATAGATGCATTCCATATGACAAAAAATTATTAAAGTTTATGAAAACCTACAAGGAAAAATACATCAAGGCTCCAAAGTTGAGTTAATTTGAATTTATCAATTTCTGCGTTAGATTATCAAACAAGTATAAAGAATGGTGACTTTA
>LUMD01000023.1_pt1 | contig 51591 bp, 45 predicted proteins | sample 729651 | NCBI WGS metagenome assembly LUMD01 (sample SAMN03860272, study PRJNA289734) | marine metagenome | biome: seawater column; feature: ocean; material: water; isolation source: Red Sea water column Station 34 - depth 258m | place: Saudi Arabia: Red Sea | collected 2011-10-15 | depth 258 m | reverse complement strand
GCGCCAGGTTGGGCTCAGCCGACTTCATGTTCAGTGTGAGTACTTCAGACAGGGCAGCCAGGGCAATCACACCGGGTTCTTTTCCAGTTGGGCCGGAACTGCCGATGGGGCTGGTCAGCCGGGCCAGAAACTTCTGCGGAACCTTGTCTTTTCTTAAGCGGCTGCGGAATCGGGCCGCTTTGGATCGGCTGCCGATCAGGCCGACAAAACCGGCACTATTTTGTGTGAGCAGTGCATGACACAAGGTGTAATCCAGTTCATGACTGTGTGTCATAACGAGCGCGGCCGAACCTGACGGCACCCCAGCCGCGGCTTGTTCGGCCGAGTCCATACCCAGGACTTGAATATTGTCCGCGTTCGGGACGAGCGCTCGTTGCTTGGCTCTGCCATCGAAAACAGTCAGGCGAAGTGGCAGCTGTGCCGATATGGCGGCGATGGCTAGACCGACATGACCGGCACCAAAAAGAAACAGACTCATACGGGTGTCAGTGATCGGCTGAAAATGTACGCCGGTTAAACCCGACATAGCCCCATCGTTTGTGATGATCCGCGGTGCGGCAGCAGGCTCATTTGGCTGGAAAAGTACGCTGTATTGGTTGTCACCTATCCGTACCGATTCAGCGGCCTGCGCCAGCCAGTCAGTTGCCGACAGATCCAGGGGCTCGAGCATCAGTGTGACGTGACCACCACAACACTGCCTGAGGTCCGGGCCCAGTGCACAATGCAGTGAACAGCGCTGCCAGTTACCCTGTCCAGCCAGCATGGCACGGGCCGCTTCTTCGGCCAGTCGTTCAAGTTCACCACCACCCAGGGTGCCGGACTGTCCATCGTCTGAGACCAGCATCCAGGTGCCACTGTCCCGGGGTGTCGACCCCTTATTCGCGGTGACCATGATCAGTACTGCACGACGGTGTTCTGTGATCAGTCGCCGCGCCGCGCCGATCCAGTCAACCGGTCCACACGCACTCATCGATGAAAGATTGACGCTATTCATTGGCAGTTACAATGTCCGCAATGACTGAATCGCATCCAGTACGGCTTCGGGTGTTGCCGGCGCACGCAACTGTGGCAATTCACCGTGATCGCTGGTACTGGAGAGTGCATCCGCGATGGCCTGGTGTACGGATAAGGCCAGCATCAGTGGCGGTTCACCAACCGCCTTCGAACGATAAACGGTCGCTTCGATATTTTCACTGCCCGTGTACATGTCCAGCCGAAAGTGCGCAGGGCGGTCGCTGCACGCCGGTATTTTGTAGGTCGACGGCGCGTGCGTCATCAGCCGACCATCACCGTCCCACCACACTTCCTCAGTGGTCAGCCAGCCCATACCCTGAATGAAACCGCCTTCAATCTGTCCGGCATCGACTGCAGGATTCAGTGAACGGCCGACATCGTGGAGGATGTCGACTGCAACAACGCGGTTTTCACCCGTCAGCAGGTCTACCACCACTTCAGAAACAGCCGCGCCGTAGGCGAAATAATAAAACGGCCGCCCGCGGGCTGTTTCGGCATCCCACCAGATTTTCGGTGTGCGGTAGAAACCGGTCGCGGAAAGCTGAACCCGGTGCAGGTAAGCCTCAAGCACAAGTTCAGAAAATGTCATCGAACTGTCAGCAATACGGACCTGCCCGTGATGGAACTCGATCTCATTTTCTGCGACGTCGTAATGGGTAGCCGCAAAAGCAGTGAGCCGTCGACGGATAGTACGCGCGGCATTTTGTGCAGCCATACCGTTGAGATCTGTCCCGGACGATGCGGCTGTGGCAGAGGTGTTGGGCACTTTGCCGGTGTGTGTTGACGAGATCTGGACCTGGTCTATGTCAATCTGCAGTTCAGCGGCAACCACTTGTGCGACCTTGATCAGGAGCCCTTGCCCCATCTCCGTACCGCCATGGTTTAAAAGAACACTGCCGTCTTTGTACACGTGTAACAGTGCACCGGCCTGGTTGAGCGGCGTATTGGTAAAAGAGATGCCGAATTTAACCGGTGTCAGCGCGAGCCCACGCCGCAGATATGGGTTTGTACTGTTGAACGCTTTTATCGATTTACGCCGCTCACGGTAACGGCTTGTCGATTCCAGTTGCTCAACGAGTTCATCAAGTACGAAGGCTTCCACCTGCATGTGGTATGGCGTCAGGTTGCGGTCGTTGTGCTCGTAAAAGTTAAGCCGCCGCACATCCAGGGGATCCAGGCGGCGTTCGTGAGCTATGGCCTGAATGATCTGTTCTGCGATAAGCATTCCCTGCGGACCACCAAAACCACGAAAGGCCGTATTGGATACCGTGTTGGTTTGACATCTGTCGGACCGGATCCGCACGGCCGGGTAAAAATAGGCGTTGTCTGCGTGAAACATTGCCCGATCGTTCACTGGATCGGAGAGGTCGTGCGAACAGCCGCAGCGAGAAGCCATGTGAATGTCAACGCCGGCTATCCGCCCATCCTGGTCGTAGCCGACTTCCCAGTCACTGTGAAAGTCGTGCCGTTTGCCCGTCATGATCATGTCGAGGTCCCGGTCCAGCCGGCATTTCACGGGCTGTCCGGTTTTGCTGGCAGCCAGAGCGGCGAGCACCGCCCATTGGGCAGCCTGCGATTCCTTGCCGCCGAAGCCGCCCCCCATTCGCCGCACCTCTACGGTCACAGTGTGATCCGGCAGGCCCAGTACCTGTGCCGCAACGTGCTGAATTTCTGACGGGTGCTGGGTGGAGGCATAAATGTGCACCCCACCGTCTTCTTGTGGGATCGCCAGAGAAACCTGACCCTCCAGATAGAAGTGGTCCTGACTGCCGCTGACGGTGGTGCCGCGCAGGCGATGGGGCGCCTGTTCGATGGCGCCCTGCCAGTCGTTACGTTGTATTTGCCTGGATTCACTGACGAAACTCTGGGCATTCAGAGCATTTTCGACTGTCAGGATCGGGTCTTGTGAATCAATATCTATCTTGGCCAGGCGTGACGCACGTCGAGCGTCTTGGTACCCTCGAGCAACCACCGCAAAAACCGGTTCACCGAAATACCGAATGCGGTCTTTGGCCAATAAAGGGTCGTCTCCGGCGTGTGTAGGACTGATATCGAGGGTTCCTGGTACATCGTCTGCGCGCAGTACAGCAACAACGTTTGTTGCAGATTCAACAGCAGACAGGTCCACACTGCGCAGCTGCCCACAAACCGCGTTGGCATACCCAGGGACCAGATGCAGCGTGCCGCGGGGTTCTGGTATGTCGTCGATATACAGCGCCTCCCCGGTCGTGTGTTTTATGGCACTGTCGTGGTTGAGGGCTGCGCCCAGTATCGATGCACTATCAGACATGGGTGAAGGCCTGTGGCGAAGAAAACTCATAAACAGATGGCACGTCGGTCACGTTCAGAAACCGAAAATACTTGTCGAGCAGGTTCGCGGCGACCGTCCGGCGGTAGCGGGCACTCGCGCGCAGATCGGCAATAGGATCAAAATCCTGTAGCAGCGCATTTTGTGCATCGGCCAGTGTGTCCTCATCGAGGCGGCGTCCTTCCACAGCGGCTTCGCAACGACGAGCCCGGCGCGGCGTGCTGGCCATTCCACCAAAACAAAAGCGGGCGTTGTGAACTAAACCATCGACCAGTGTCAGGGAAAATGCGCCAAGAACAGCGCTGATATCCTGGTCGAAACGTTTGGCGATCTTCGAGCACCAAAAGTGCGGCTGTGGGCGTGCCGGGAGCACGACCGACGCCACATATTCGTTGTCTGCGAGATCCTGTTGTCCATAGTCGATGAAAAAATCCTCCAGCGGAATCTCTCGTTGACCATTAGCGCATCTGATTCGCAGTGTTGCGCCCAGCGCGATCAGTGCGGGGGGTAGATCACCGATGGGCGATCCGTTCGCAATGTTGCCGCCAATGGTACCCTGGCTGCGGACCTGACGTGCGCCAAACCGGCGCAGCAGGAGCCCAAGATCCGGTGAAAGGCGGGTCAATTCGGGCGCTGCATGCTGTAGTGAAACCGCAGCACCGATCTCAAGCTCGTCTTCTTGCCGATTGACGGTTTTAAGGCTTGATATCTGTCCCAGATAGAGCAGCGTAGTGAGCTGCCGCCCCTGTTTCGTGATCCAAAGACCTATATCAGTGGCACCTGCGAGCAGGGTCGGGGGTGAGTGTTGATCGGAAAGGTATGTGGCGAGTTGTGCTTCTGTGCGGGGTGCTGCAAACAGGCCCGACTCACACTCGACATGCAGTGTTTCATCCTGTTGTTGCCATTGGCCAAGTATGGACTGAACGGCGGTCTGCTGGTGCGGCCAGTAGTCCGGTAACGGCTGGGTACAGGCCTGGCGGGCCGCATCGATAATCGGCCCATAGCCCGTACACCGACACAGGTTACCGGCGAGGTGCTGGTCGATCTGATCCCGACCAGGTGTTTGGATTGAATCCCCGTGATGCCCATCGAGCTGCAATGCGGCGATCGACATCACGAAGCCCGGCGTACAGAAGCCGCACTGCGAGCCGTGATGGTCAATCATGGCTTGTTGGGCCGGGTGAAGGGTGTCTGACGCCAGGTGTTCAACCGTCAGCACTTGTTTCCCATCCACCATGCCCAGTAGCAGGATGCATGCGTTGGCTGCCGTGTACTTGAGGCTGTTGTCGTACAGTTCAGCGATCAGCACGGTACAAGCCCCGCAATCGCCTTCGGCACAGCCTTCCTTGGTGCCGGTTTTTTTTAACTTTATCCAGACTGATTTCAAGCGGCATACTGCCGAGAACAAAGCGGACCTTATCTCTACTGGGTTGCATGTTTCTGGCTGTCCGACCGGGTGAGGGTTCAACTCCCCCGGTAAGTGCTGTACCCATAGGGCGAAATGAGTAGAGGCACGTGATAGTGGCTGTGCGATTCAGCAATGCCAAACCGAATAACCACCTCATCCAGGAAGGCTGGGTCCGGCAGTTCAATGCCGCCGTATCGAAAATACTCCGCGACATAGAACACGAGTTCGTATATGCCTGACACGAAATCTGCACCCGCTAAGATCGGTCCGGCATTCCGCCCGTCTGCATTGGTGCGTCCTGTGGCAAGCACGGTGCGTTCGGTGTCGGCACAATACAGGGCCCAGTTCATATTGTCCGCGGGTTTTCCGCGGGCTGTGTCCAGCACGTGAGTTGTCAGTTGTCCCATTCGGTTGCTCCGGCTACAGTCAGTCCTATCGGTTGCGAAGAAGCGCCGATATGCACGGCAAGGCAACTGGAAACCTGGCTACCAGCCGTGTCTTTTCCGCAACTTTAAACATGTTTGACTTGGAATTCACGAAATCCAGTAGGCAAAACATCCCATCAGAATGCGGTGGGTCTAATACAGACAGGTAAAAGCGATGGCCCCAAAGGATGTCTACCCACGTGACCTGGTTGGCTACGGGCGGTCTGTGCCGGCTGCAAACTGGCCCGATGAAGCCAGGCTGGCACTTCAGTTTGTGGTCAACTATGAAGAAGGTAGTGAAAACAGTATTTTACACGGTGATTCGGCGTCAGAAGCATTTTTGTCAGAGATCGTCGGTGCTGCACCATGGCCTGGCCAGCGGCACATGAGTATGGAATCAATCTATGAATACGGCTCACGCGTCGGGATCTGGCGTCTGTTGAACCTTTTCGAACAAAAACAGATTCCAATCACAGTTTTCGCCGTGGCGATGGCGCTTGCGCGGAACCCGGCGGTAGCCGATGCTGTGGTTGGTGCGGGACACGAGATCTGCTCACACGGCTACCGCTGGATTGACTACCGGGACGTACCGGAGGCGACGGAAAGAGAACATCTTCACAAAGCGATCGAGCTCATTGAGCAACTGACGGGTGAACGCCCACTGGGCTGGTATACGGGCCGGACCAGCGAGAACACCCGTCGCCTGGTGGTTGAGGAGGGCGGTTTCCTTTATGACGCTGATGACTACAACGATGACTTGCCCTTTTGGACAACAGTCGATGGTCATCAGCACCTGGTTGTACCCTATACGCTGGATGCTAATGACATGCGGTTTGCAACGCCACAGGGGTTTAACTTGTACGAGGAAGGTTCGCGCATACCGCGGATGATGTCGATCGGTCTGCATTGCCGTCTGGTCGGCAGACCTGGCCGTATTCGAGCGCTGGAACGGTTTATCGATCACGCCCAGCGCCACGAGGGTGTGTGGTTCTGTCGACGGGTCGATATCGCCCGGCACTGGCGGCAACACCACCCGGTTATACAGGATTAACAGTGACGGATGATCGATTGCACAACCACCGCAAGCCCAGTGAAATGGATCGCGAGGAATTCATCGCAGTGTTCGGCCATATCTATGAGAAATCCCCCTGGATTGTTGAGCAGGCCTGGGATCAAGGTCTCGCGAGTACCGAAGATTCGCCTGAAGGTCTGTGCCGGACCCTGGTCGCAATTGTCGAGGAGGCAGGTCCGGAACTTCAGCTCAGGCTGCTGCGCGCACACCCCGATCTTGCCGGCAAACTGGGCGTGGGTGATGTCCTGACAACCGAGTCCCGATCTGAACAAGCCGGTGCGGGACTGGACCGGTGTACAAAAGCTGAATACGCGGAGTTTCAGTCCCTCAATCAGTCTTACACCAAGCAATTTGGTTTTCCTTTTATTCTTGCGGTACGCGGTCGTAATAGACAGCAGGTGCTGGAGAATTTCCACGAGCGAATCAACAGTGACCGTGACGATGAATTTGCTGAAGCGCTCAGACAGGTGCATCGTATAGCCTGGCTAAGGCTGCAGGAGATCGAATGCTACAACTGACAGCAGATGCTGAGCACAGCAGAGGCCTGTCTAACAGGTCAAGTGGTGACTGCTGGGAGAGTTCGCTTAAAATGTGCAGTACTGCAGCTGGATTTTCAGAGCAGTTCTGAACACAGTTTATGTTCCACCCTGTCCGGGGTTCTGCCATAGCAATGGATCCTGGCCCGGGATCCAACGGCAGTTAACACCGCGATCTGCACAGTAACTTTGAATCAGCGAGGAAGCACAACTATGGTATTGACGCCGGACTTTGGCCCGAGAGACATCTATGCCCAGGTAGAAAAAACCGCGATCAAAGGTCGCCACCTGACTTTTATCGACGACCTGTCTTCAGATGAACTCGACAACGTTTTTCTAACAGCAGAAATGTTCGAGCCTTACTGGCGAAGCGGTCTGGAACTGCTTCGGCACAGGATCTTGTGTACTTTGTTTTTCCAGCCCAGCACCCGAACCCGGTTCAGCCATGAGACGGCCATGTACCGTCTTGGTGGCAACGTACTGACGGAGTCCAACCCGCTGGTCAGTTCGTCTGCAGCAAAGAATGAGTCCCTTTACGATTCGATCCGGGTGATCTCGCAATATGCCGATGTTCTTGTACTCAGGCACCCCGATGATGAAAGAGTGCTGGCAGATATAGAACTTCTGGCGGGTGACACAATTCCGATTATCAGTGGGGGTTACGGCAATGTGACGCATCCCACACAGGGTCTGCTCGACATGTACACCGCGTGGCGGGTGTTGGGCGGTGATTTTTCGACCATGAGTGTGATGATCGCCACGCCCGATCTGTCGCGCGCGCGTTCCGGGCAGTCCTTTGCCCTGGGCCTGGCTCGGATGGGTGCCAGGATTGTGTATTCCGGTACGACCGGCCTGCGTACACCGGATGTCATCCGTGAAAAACTCGACGGGATGAATGCGACGTATGTGGAACACAATGACCTGACGATTCGGCAACAGGAGGATCTGATTGCTGACGAAGGGATAGATCTGTTGTATCTGCCAGGGTGTTCGGTCAAGAAAGGTGATCCAGGGCGGGATGACTTCATGAAAAAGATGGAGGAATACTATTTCACCGTTGACGGGCTGGAAAAAATCCGTGAGCAAAGTGGAAAGACTGTGGGTGTTATGCACTCGCTGCCACGGAATGAAGGAGAATTCGACTTTGGAATCGACCAGACGGCACACGAACTGTATTTCAAGCAGATCGGTTTCTCAGTACCACTGCGTATGTCATTGATCGCCAACATCGTTGGATTAAACTGATCCTAACCTTTGGGCGTTGAGCAAATGCCGTCAGAACCTAAGGTCGTCATTGTCGGTACCGGCGGAACCATCGCCGGCCGCGCCGATTCGGCTACGAACCTCGCTTACAGTGCCGGTCAATTGTCGGTCGCTGATTTGCTGGAGGTTATTCCCGATCTGGCGAACGTCGCACAGATCAGTGGGCAGAACCTGTTTTCTTTGAATTCCAAGGATATGGGTCCTGAGCAGTGGCAGTTGCTCGCCAGGAAGATCAGCGAGGAGGCCAGCAGAAAAGACGTGACCGGTGTAGTGGTTACCCATGGTACCGATACACTTGAAGAAGCAGCGCTGTTTCTGCATCTTACACTCAGCACCGATAAACCAATCGTGTTGACCGGCAGCATGCGCCCCGCAACAGCACTGAGTCCGGATGGACCTGCCAATCTTTTCCATGCGGTGCAGGTGTGTGCGTCGGCAAATGCCAGTGGCCGGGGTGTCATGGTGGTGATGAACGGTGAGATTCTGTCCGCACTGCACGTTGTCAAGCGCCATTCCATCGCCACAAATGCGTTCACTTCATCGCCCGCCAGACCGCTGGGGCGGGTCTATTCCGGCCGCACCTTCTTTTTTTCTGACTCGACTAAAGCAGCGCTGGCTGGCGCGTTTGCTGGTGCGCTGTCCAACGACGTGCTGTTGCCGGCTGTAGATATCCATTATGTTGCCGCTGGCAATTCACACGCGGACCTGTTGTCCCGTGACTGGACAGAGCGCAGAGGCCTGGTGATAGCTGGTTTCGGATGCGGAGAGATCCCCGACGGGCTGGTACCGGAGATTAACCGGCTGGCGGATGACGGCATAACCATTGTTGTATCGTCCCGTGTCGCTGACGTCGTGGTGTTGCCTGAAACCATGACCCTGACAGAGGAACACCACATCGTTGCTTCGCGCCACCTAAACCCGCACAAGTCTGCACTGCTGCTTTCATTGGCATTGTCGGCTGGAAAAGATGTAGTAGCCACGTTTATGAGCACCGATGCAGACGGTTAAACCGCAATGACTTCACCTGCCCACTCACGGGAACTCCCTCCCCGGTTGTTGATCGCAGTGGGGGGAAATGCCATTCATCCTCAGGGCATTAAAGGCACGCCTGAAGAACAGATGGATACAGCCGCCCGTGCAGCCCAGACACTGTTACCCATTTTAGAACTGGAACGTGAACTAATCGTTACGCACGGCAATGGTCCAGGTGTCGGCAAAACAATGATGCGTCAGGCTCTGGCAAGACATCGGGTTACGCCCATGTCGGTTGATATCTGTGTTGCCAATACACAGGGGGTAACTGCTTATCTGCTGATGCAGGCTTTCGAGAACGCGCTGCGTGGCGCGGGTAACCCAAGACACGCTATCGGCTTGGTCACACAGGTTGAGGTTGATCCGGCAGATCCTGCATTCGGGCAGCCGAGCAAGCCCGTGGGATATTTTTTCTCCGAGCAGGAGGCGAAGGAACTTGAATCTGAGCTCGGTTGGGTTATGCACGAAGATGCCGGCCGTGGATGGCGCCAGGTCGTGCCCTCACCTGAACCCAAACACATCTGTGACATCTCGCTGATCGATGGACTGGCCAGTCGGGGTACGATTGTGATTGCCGGCGGTGGCGGTGGTATACCCGTTGTTAGAGATGCCCATGGCATACGCCGGGGGATAGAAGCGGTGATCGATAAAGATCTGACTTCACAGCACATGGCCAATGTACTGGGTATCGAACACATGTTGATCCTGACCGGCGTACCGCGGGTGGCGCTGGATTTCGGCGGGCCGAATGAAAAGGAGATTGCCCAATGTTCGGTCTCACAGATGAGACAGCACCAGGAGGATGGGCACTTTGCTGCGGGTAGCATGGGACCCAAGGTCGAAGCCGCAATACGATTTATTGAGCGGGGCGGCAGACGTGCGATCATTGCGCACCTCGAGCAAGCACTGCCCGCATTGATAGGAGACGCCGGCACCCACGTCGTTGCTGACGACTGACAACCTAAAAGATCTGGAAAACAATCATGAGTGACAGCACACATCCGGGGTCGAGCACCCTGTTTGAAGAACTTGATCCAGAACCAAGACTGCTGATGGGACCCGGTCCCGTCGATGTCTATCCCCGGGTTCTACAGGCAATGTCCAGGGCCATGCTTGGGCAATTCGATCCACAGTTCACCACCTATATGAATCAGGTGATGGCGCTGTACCGACGGGTGTTTCGTACTGAAAATCAGTGGACCCTGCTGGTTAACGGGACAGCCCGTTCAGGGATCGAGGCTTGTCTTACTTCGCTGATCTCGCCCGGGGACAAAGTGCTGGTACCGATTTTTGGCCGCTTTGGACATCTGCTGACCGAGATCGCACGGCGGGCCGGTGGTGATCTGGTCAACATAGAAACTGAGTGGGGTACAGTATTCGACCCCGAGCAGGTCACTGACGCGATTCGTGCGCATCAACCCAAGCTGGTTGCGATGGTCCATGGTGATACGTCAACGACGATGCTGCAACCGCTGGGGGATGTCGGACGCTTCTGTCGTGAGGCTGGCATTCTGGTTTATGCCGACACCACCGCGACACTCGGCGGTAGCCCGGTGGAAACTGACGACTGGTGCCTGGACGCGGTGTCGTCGGGACTGCAGAAATGTATGTCGGGACCACCTGGCACATCACCCGTTACTTTGAGTGAACACGCTGTGGATCGGATCAACGCCCGCAAGCATGTCGAGGCCGGTATACGAAGCGCGGAAAGCGTAGACGCTGAAGGTGCGATTATCCAATCCAACTACCTCGACCTTGCCATGCTGATGGATTACTGGAGTCCTTTGCGCCTGAATCATCACACCGAGTCGACTTCTATGCTGTACGCTGCGCGGGAATGTGCTCGAGTCGTTCTCGGGGAAGGATTGGAAGCCGGTTTCGAGCGCCATAGACTGACTTCGCAAGCGCTGCGAGCGGGGTTGGTTGCGATGGGGCTTGAACTCTTCGGTGATGCCGAGCATCGAATGACCAATGTGACCGGTGTCTACATACCCGAGTCGATCGAGAACGGCGATACCGCTCGTGCCGCGTTACTGGACGATTTTGGTATCGAGATAGGAACATCATTTGGTCCACTGCATGGCAAGATCTGGCGAATCGGCACGATGGGTTACGGCTGTCGTAAAACCAATGTTCTGCGGTGTTTAAGCGCACTGGAAACTGTACTGCGGCGAAACGGCTATGTGGCCACTCCCGGGGCGGCTGTCGATGCGGCTTATGAGGTCTACAGTGGTGTCTGACCAGAACGACTCACCGGCCATCGGTCGGGTATGTGCTGAACTGCTGCAGTCGCGCCCCCGGGTCATCAACCTGGGGCTTGCCGTTTTTGCAACAGACCTGGATGCTCAGGATGTCGACGTTGTTCACGTTGATTGGCGCCCCCCGGCGGGTGGGGACGAAGATCTGGCACGCTTGCTCTCAATGCTGGCAGATTAATGGTGGACACTGCGGCGCTCGCCCCTGCGATTCGGTGGGCCAATTCAAAGGCGCTGGAGATTCTGTTACAGGGTGACCCGGTACTGATCGATGTGCTGCCGGCCAAGGAGCTCATCCCGGAATTGAAAGAGCACACGATTTTGCACGCCGGCCCACCCATCGAGTGGGACAGGATGTGCGGTCCGATGCGCGGTGCTGTCGCAGGGGTGGCGGTATTCGAAGGCTGGGCTCGCGATCTTGATGAAGCCGGCGTTCAGGCGTCAAAAGGGTGCTTCGAGTTTCATCCAAACCATCACTTTTCTGCCGTAGGTCCGATGACCGGACTGACAACCTGCAGCCAACCCTTGCTGGTGGTCGAGAACCGCGCAACGGGCAACCGTGCCTATTGCACCGTCAACGAGGGCTTGGGCAAAGTGATGCGGTTCGGGGGTAATGACGAGGCGGTACGGGACAGACTGGCCTGGATTCGTGATTCGCTGGGCCCGGCTCTGGGCAGCGCGCTGCAGTGCTGTGGGGGTATTCCACTGAGGCCACTGGTTGCCCGCGGGCTGACGATGGGCGATGAAATGCACCAGCGCAATGTGGCCTGTTCAAGCTTGCTCGTGCGCGAACTGGCACCTGCTCTGGCATCGGTAGTGGCAGACCACGGTGATCTGTCTGAAATGCTGGCATTTATGGGCAGCAACGATCAATTTTTCCTCAACATCGCCATGGCCATGGGCAAGTCCATCATGGACCCGGTTCGTAATATTGAACACTCTACTGTGGTCACTGCGATGACGCGAAACGGCACTGATTTCGGAATTTGTATCAGTGGACTGGGCGACGAATGGTTTACGGCGCCGGTCGAGATGCCGGCAGGACTTTACTTCCCAGGATTCAACGCAGCCGATGCCAACCCGGATATGGGGGACTCAACCATTGTTGAGACGATCGGACTGGGTGGGTTTGCAATGGCTGCAGCGCCCGCGGTTGCCGGATTTGTGGGCGCCGGATCTGTTGTCGAGGCGGCCGGCATTACCGCCAGAATGAGAGAGATCACGCTGGGCGAACATCCCGAGTGGACGATCGTGAGTGAGAATTATCAAGGCGTACCCACAGGTATTGATATCCGACTGGTGGTTGAGACCGGGATCGTACCAACGATCAATACCGGGATCGCTCATCGAGAACCCGGCATCGGGCAGGTCGGTGCCGGTGTGGTCAAAGCACCGATGGCGTGCTTTGAAAAAGCGCTTCGAGCGCTTGGAGAAAGGCTGGGGATTTCATGAGTGTCACGGTCAACACAGTACGCGCCGGGGTTTTTCTCGACTCAGTTGTGCTGATGCAGATATCACGGGAATTGACAGCGATTCAGGGTGTAGAAGATGCGGCCCTGATGATGGCGACTCCAGCCAATTGGGACATTCTTTCTGACGCAGGCCTTCTGGAAGAGGACACTAGGGCCGGCCCCGGTGACCTGCTGGTCGCGGTGCGCGCACAGGATCGGGCCATAGCTGATTCGACACTGCGGCGGGCAGCCGAATTGATGGAACGCCCCGCGCAACAGAACAGCACCCCGCGAGAACTCCGTCCGCTTACCTTGCGCTCGGCCTGTCGCCAGCTGCCGGACGCGAATCTCGCTTTGATTTCGGTGCCCGGTGACTTCGCCGGGGCAGAAGCACGTAAAGCGCTCAGGGCCGGTCTCAATGTCATGATCTTCAGTGACAATGTGGCTCTGGCCGAAGAAATCTCTCTCAAACGCGAAGCCCGCGATCTGGGACTTGTTGTGATGGGCCCTGACTGCGGAACGGCGATTATCGACGGGGTGCCGCTGGCTTTTGCCAATGTTGTGCCGCGCGGTGATATTGCAATCGTGGGTGCTTCAGGCACAGGGATGCAGGAGGTATCCTGCCTGATTGCCCACGCCGGTGAAGGTATCTCGCACGCAATAGGTGTTGGAGGACGAGATCTGACCGAAGCGGTTGGCGCTATCAGCACCTTGACCGTGCTTGACTGGCTGGAAAGAGATGTTGCAACCCAACACATTGTGCTCATCTCCAAGCCGCCTGCTCCTAGTGTTGTAGACCAGATCACTGAATTCATTCGCAGGAGTTCCAAAAGCTACACCGTCTGCCTGGTTGGTAGTGACAACCTGGCGTTACCCGACAATGCAAAGCTCGCGACCACTTTAAAAGATGCAGCGGCGACCGCAGTAACAAACAGCAAAGGACTGGAAGCGCTGCCGGCTGTCCAGCGAGCACCGGTGGCAGGCAGCTACGTTAGGGGGCTTTATAGCGGCGGTACGCTCGCTGCAGAAGCACAGGTCGTCTTTCTTTCGCACGGACAGCCTGTTTTATCGAATGCGCCAGTACCCGGGGCAGGCTTGTTCACGTCAGAGCGCGCAAACCACATCATGATTGATTTGGGCGACGACCGGTTTACCCGTGGGCGGCCACACCCGATGATTGACCCGGCTGTCCGTGATGAGCCTGTCTGTGCGGCGCTGTCAGACCCTGATGTAGGCGTGGTGTTGTTGGATGTGGTCATAGGTTTTGGTGCCCATGCCGATCCAGCTGGCCATCTTGCCGGGCTGTTAGATCGCCACGGCTGTTCCGGTTCGGTCGTTATTGCATCTGTCACGGGTACAGACGAAGATCCGCAGGTCCGGGCAAGACAGGTCAGTGTATTGGAGCGGGCGGGTGTTGTGGTTGCGCCCAGCAATGCGGATGCTGCAGAGCTGGCGCTGGCTTGTTTAAATGTCGGCTAAGACTTGGAACAGAAATTGAAACTCAGCGAATCCCAATACTCAGATACAAGGACTGCTTTTCCTTGGTTGACCACAGAACAGCGATCAGTGCTCGGCCCTGTGTTGAGAGCCCAAAGCATCGGCGCTGTTGCTGTCCGTGAAATCAGTCAGTCGGTATCCGGACGGATTGCTGCCGTGTTCGATCGGAGTGTCTACGTTGATCTTGGCAGTCAGTGGATCTGTATCGGTGATGCCACGGTTGGTAACGGGCCGGTCAACCTATCACTTGAGCCCACACCATACTCGGGCGTATTCGCCGATCTCGCAGTCGATCAGCCTGTGCGGGTTTGTGCGGGTGCTGTGCATCTTGGCAATCGACCTCTTATCATAGTGACGCCGGCCAAAATCTGGTCACCACCGCTGGTTCCGTGCTGGACAAACGAGTCGCTGATGCGTGGTCTTGATGCGCTCAATGCAATCAGCAGGGGGCGGGTCCCGAGGCAGGGACTGGGTGTGTTTTTATACGGCCATGGTGCTGAATTATCAGATACCAGAGAAGCGCATGTTTGCGCACTTCCTGTTTTCGAGCTCGAAAGATGGTTGCTTAGTCATCTGGCTGACAAGCGTTGTGTAGAGGGTGTGCCGGAATCGGCCCAACAGTTGATCGGTCTGGGCCCCGGGCTCACGCCCTCCGGCGATGACTTTCTCGGGGGTGTTCTTATTGCCCTTTCGCTAGTCCATCGTCAGGATATTGCCGCGTTACTTTATACGGACTTATCTCCGCACCTGTTGACGAGGACCGGCCCGATCAGTCGCACGCATCTGGTCGCTGCGAGTGCCGGTCAGGGGCTTGAGACATTGCACCTGGCGATCAACTCAGTAATCGAAGGCAACGTAGAGATGATTCCCACTCGAGTGCACCACATTGAACGAATAGGCAGTTCCTCTGGCTGGGATGCCTTGGCGGGGGCCTGCGTCGTGTTGCGCGCCTGTCTTGTTCAGCCTGCCGGGCTGCATAAAAACCCATGGAGGAGCAACTGATGCCCGCCCCATTCCACCCGGACGAATACAACCGTCGGCTGACATCCGTACGGGCCGCCATGGCCGAGCGTCAGCTAGACGTTTTGATCATCGGAGATCCGGCGAATATGAACTGGTTGACCGGATTTGACGCCTGGTCATTTTATGTCCCCCAGGTGATGTGCGTGGTCCCCGATGGTCCACCCGTTTGGATCGGCCGGGAAATGGATGCGGGCGCAGTGGCTTTGACCACGCATCTGGATGTACGCAGCGTTGTCCCTTATCCGGAAGCGCTGGTGCAGCGCGATGATACCCATCCATCTGAATTCATGGCCTCGTGGCTACATGATGTGGGCCTGGGGGATAAGCACATCGGTTACGAAAGCGACAGCTACTTTTTTTCACCACGAGCACTTTCGGGATTGCAGTCAGGATTGCCCGACGCCCGGTGGTCCGATGCTGACCGATTGGTGAACTGGATACGTACGGTTAAAAGCCAGGTGGAGGTCGACATACTGGCACAGGCCGCGGCAATTGCCGGACACGCCATGCAAACAGCTTGGGATCTGGTTAAGCCCGGTGGACGACAATGTGATCTTGCGGCAGAGATTATGGCCGCCCAGATTAGAGGTACCGAGGATTTTGGTGGTGATCAGACGGCGATCTGTCCACTTATTCTGGCTGGAGAAGGCGCAACGACAGCGCATCCGCTATGGACCGACGAATGCTTTGCAAAAGATCAGACTGTTGCATTTGAGATCGGCGGTACACGCAAAAGATACAACGCCGGGCTCGCCAGAACAGTACACCTTGGTAAGCCTCCGCTTAAGTTGACGCAGACGCTGTCAGCTGTGAACGAGGGGCTTGATGCGGTGCTGGGTGTACTGAAGGCGGGTGTAACAGCCGGTACAGTGCACCGGGCCTGGCAGGACGTGCTGGATCTTTACGGGTTGGAAAAACCCAGCCGCATCGGTTATTCGATCGGTGTCGGATATCCTCCAGACTGGGGCGAACGCACAATCAGTTTACGTGCTGATGAGCAGACAACCATCCCGCAAGATGCCGTGCTCCATGTCATGTTGGGGATGTGGCTGGACGGTTGGGGAATGGAGATGAGCGAGACCGTACACATTACGTCGACGGGGTGTAAGTGTCTGACCCATTTCCCCCGCGAGCTGCACATTGTGGATTGAATGATCATGAGCGAATCAAACAGGGCCAATGCCGATATCAAGAGCATGAAGCTCTACCATCACGTTGATCGGGTACTCACTGAACTTCGACAGATGGGCAAAGAAGATGAGGGGCCGCTGTCCGTCGATGAACTGACTCCATTTGATCAGTTGCATTATCACGGTACAGAAGCGGTCGATTATGCCGTTCGGGCTACCGGTGTTAGTGCCTCCAGCTCGGTCCTCGAGATTGGATCGGGGCTGGGCGGTCCGGCCCGTCATATTGCCGCAACGGTTGGTGCACAGGTCACGGCGCTGGAACTCCAGAGCGACCAGAACCAACTTGCCTCAAACCTCACTGCTCGCTGTGGATTGACAGAGAAAGTGACCCATACCTGTGGTGATTTTTTGACCTACAACTGGGTCGGGCAGCACTTCGATGTTATTGTCAGCTGGCTTGCCCTCTACCACATACCCGAGCGAGATGTGCTGCTGAAACGTTGTTATGGCCTCCTGGATCAAGGTGGCTATCTCCATGCTGAGGATCTCTACGCCCGTGTGCAATTTACGGACAGTGAACGGTCTGAACTGGCCACGGAACTTTTCGCTAATTACCTGCCTGATTATGAAAGTTACTGCCGGGATCTCGAAAGGGCTGGATTTGAATTGGTCAGCTGTCAGGAGATGTCAGATGAATGGACCGCGTTTACCCGTGAGCGGATGGCCGCTTTCCGCGAACAAAAATCAAGGCACATCGATGTGCACGGTGAAGCCGTGTTTGCCAGTATGGACGACTTCTACGATCTGGTGGTGCGCTATTTCACTGCGGGCAAGCTTGGTGGAATTCGTTTTGTCGCCCGGAAAGTGTAGGGTGACTTCATCATGGCTGTGTTGAAGACCACATGTAGTTCATGATTGGCTATGCTGATGGAGTGACCTATCCTCGGCAGTGTGAAAAACGACAAAAAACAAAGTACCGACGCAAAGTCTCAAACGCAGTTTGACTATGTGATTATCGGTGCGGGGTCGTCCGGTTGTGTGTTAGCGGACAGGTTGTCTGCGTCAGGACGCTATACGGTGTGCCTGCTCGAGGCCGGACCTCGCGGACACTACCCCTGGCTGCATATACCGATTGGCTATGCAAAGACAATGTTCCATCCCCGATACAACTGGAAGTTCTACACTGAACCTGAGCCCGGTTTGCATAACCGCCAGATCTACTGGCCGCGCGGTAAGGTACTGGGCGGTTCAAGTGCCATAAATGGCCTGATTTATATCCGTGGCCAACATCAGGACTACGACCAGTGGGCTGAACTGGGGAACGTCGGCTGGTCATGGGCCGATGTAAGACCCTACTTCATTCACTCGGAACGCAATCAGCGCGGTGCCAGCGACTATCATGGTGATTCAGGACCGATGGGTGTTTGCGACATTAAACAACCCAACCGTCTGGCAGAAGCCTTCGTGGAGGCCTGCACGCAGGCCGGATATCCTCGAAACCCAGATTTCAATGGTCAGACCCAGGAGGGCACCGGCTTTTATCAGCTGACTACATGGAATGGGTTGCGCAGCAGCAGTGCGAGCGCGTATCTGAAACCGGCCCGCCACAGATCAGGCCTTCATATCGTCACTGATGCGCAGGTAGAACAGATTGAGTTCCAGGACAGTCAGGCACGGGCAGTGGTTTATCGACGTGGGCACACCGAGTACAGCGTTCTGGCCCAGCGGGAGATCATACTCAGTGCGGGTGCTGTCCAGTCTCCCCAACTGCTCCAATTGTCCGGTATCGGCGAAGCCCGCTGCTTACAGCAGTTTGGTATTCCAGTGGTTCAGGATCTGCCAGAGGTGGGTCGGAACCTTCAGGACCACCTTCAGGTCCGGCTGATTCATCGTACCACCCACCCGGGAACAACCAACAGCCAGATGCGAAATCCATGGTCTTGGTTGTGTATGGGAATGGACTATGTGTTGTCGAGAAGCGGTCCCATGGCGGTGGGGATCAATCAGGCGGGTGCATTTATTCGAAGTTCAGCTGCGGTCAACCGACCGGATATTCAATTTCATTTTGCAGCCCTGTCGGCCGACCTGCCAGGTGCCCCGCTCCACAGTTTTCCAGGCTTTACGTCGTCTGTCTGCCAGTTGCGTCCAACCAGTCGGGGCAGTGTCACGCTCAAATCGCGGCATGCTCAGGCAGCGCCCGCGATCTGTCCAAATTATCTTGCGACCGAGCACGATCGGCTTACCATCGTCGCTGGCCTGAAAACTGCACGGCAGATTACGGCACAACCCGCGCTCAACACGCATATTTCGGCAGAGTACAGTCCAGGAACCTCGGTTCAGACCGACGACGAGCTGCTGGCATTTGCGCGGGAGACTGGTGTGACGATTTTCCATCCAGTGGGGACGTGTCGCATGGGTAGCGACGATCGCGCAGTCGTCGATGTGCGTCTGAAGGTCCGTGGAGTAACGGGTCTGCGTGTGGTTGACTGCTCAGTGATGCCCTCCCTGGTGTCAGGTAATACACACGCAGCAGCCGTCATGGTCGGCGAAAAAGGCGCCGACATGATCCTGCAGGATGCGAAGAGCAGCTGAGCGGATGGTCCTATCGGTTCTCGCTAAATGTTCGGGTACTCTTTACTGCACGTTGCCACCGACGCAGCAGGGTTTGCCGCTCTACGTCGTTCATGGCCGGCTCAAATCGTGCGTCCTCCTGCCAGCGATCAGCAAGTTCATCGAGTGACCCGATAATACCGACTTGCAGCGCTGCCAAGCTGGCAGCACCCAGCGCAGTGGTTTCTGTTGTTGTCGGTCGCTGAACCGGTATATTCAGAATGTCTGCAAGAAACTGCATCTGCCAGCTGTTTTTTGCCATCCCGCCGTCTATCCTGAGCGTGGAAATTTCCGGAACATGGTCGTTGGTCATGGCCTTGAGCAGGTCAACGGTCTGGTAGCAGACGGATTCGAGGGCGCTGCGAACAAGATCGTTGATCCCCGTGTCGCGAGTGAGTCCAAACAGGGCCCCCCGCGCCTGGGGGTCCCAGTAGGGTGCGCCCAAACCGGTGAAGGCGGGCACCATGTAGACCCCTCGGTTTGAGGTCAGGGCGCCAGCCAGTTCTTCCGATTCGTGGGCGGACTGAATGATTCCCAGGCCATCTCGAAGCCACTGTATTGCCGCGCCAGCGACGAATATTGAGCCTTCAAGTGCATAAGTGGTTTGTCCAGACACACGGTATGCAACCGTCGTCAGCAGCCGGTTCTGTGATGAGAGTACAGCCGGGCCCGTGTTGACGATAGCAAAACAACCGGTGCCGTAGGTACTCTTGACCATGCCGGGTTGAATGCAGGCCTGACCAAGCAGTGCGGCCTGCTGGTCTCCTGCAATACCACAGATCGGAATGGCACTGCCCAGTAGGTCCGTGTCGGTGTAGCCATAATCGTCGGCGCAATCGCGAATGTCAGGTAATAATGATTCGGGTATGTCAAACAGTGACAGCAACTCCGGGTCCCACTGCTGCGAATGAATGTTGAAAAGCAGGGTGCGCGACGCATTGGTTGCATCTGTAGCGTGAACTTTTCCGCCGGTCAGGCGCCAGAGCAGGAAGGAATCTATGGTACCGACAGCCAGTTCACCAGCTTGTGCCCGGATTCGCGCCCCTTCAACGTTATCAAGCAGCCAGCTGATCTTGGTTGCCGAGAAGTAAGGATCCAACAACAGTCCTGTTTTCTGCTTTATGAAGGGTTCGTGTCCATTGTTTCGCAATCCTTCACACCGTTTGGCCGTTCTGCGGTCCTGCCAAACGATCGCATTGTGCAGAGTCCGGCCGGTGGCTCTTTCCCAAAGAACGATCGTCTCACGCTGGTTTGTGATCCCGATTGCGACCGGACTCTGTTCGATGGCCGAAAGGCTTTCGCGGCACACAGCAAGCGTGGTTTGCCAGATCTCTTCGGGGTCGTGTTCCACCCAGCCATCAGCTGGATAAATCTGAGAGAGTTCCTTCTGGCTTGTAATGCAGTTTTTACCCAGGCGGTCAAAAACGATTGCGCGGGAACTGGTGGTTCCCTGGTCGATGGCGAGTAGGTAAGGCGATAAAGTCATGTGCTTGATAAATCGGGTTCTTCTGAGTCAATGCGTTGGCTGAACTGCTGTTGCATCGGTCTGGTTCTTGTTCGCAGCCACACGGGAGACAGGACGTGACTTTATACTCACAAGGCGCGTTCCAAACAATACCCTATGAGTCTGAGACCTGAAGTTAGACGTTGCTTGACCGGTACTGATCTGGATGCGCCGGGTGGTATCAACGGCGCCTTGGTTACGTCTGAGTTGACCCAATGCGCGATACTCATGCGGCCACCGTCGGACCCGACTTGGGAATCTGCTATCCTTTTGCCTACTAAAAGGCTGACAAGGCCTCTCCAATTCGATTAAGCCGGGGGTAGTGATGGATGTTTCTTTTCGCAGTGTTGCACTCAATAAGCGTTATCCGCTGCGGATCAGCCGAGGTGAATTCTCAGGATCTGTCAATCTGTTTGTTTCTGTCCGATCCGGCAACCTGGAAGGCCTGGGTGAAGCCGCTCCTGGTAGCCTGATCGGCACGGACACGGCCGAGTCGTTCCAGACAGAACTGACATCTTTCCTCGAAGACTATCCCGAGGCGCTGGATAATCCCCATGAAGGATGGCAACTCGCGCGCAGTGCAGAGGTTACCTCCTGTGCCTGGGCAGCGGTCGACATTGCATTATGGGACCTACTTGCAAAACGCGCCCAGCTGCCGCTTTATCGGCTGCTGGGTCTTCCCCGACGTTCGGTGCCGACATCGGTAACAGTGGGGATCTTGCCTCCTGAGGTGGTACGCGAGCGGGTTCCTGAGATTCTGGACCGAACCGGCGCCTGTTATCTCAAGGTCAAGCTGGGAAGTCCTGAAGGCCTGGACGCCGATCAGTCTATGTACGCCGCGGTCGTCGAAGCTGCCCGTAACCGTGATGTGGTTGTTCGGGTGGATGCCAATGGGGGCTGGGACCTAGCCGGTGCAAGCGCCATGATGAGATGGCTGAAGGAGCGTGGGTGTGATTACGTCGAACAACCACTGCATTCTGATGCTGACGATCAACTGCCCCAGCTGTATTCTGGTCGCGCATTGCCCATTTTTGTGGATGAGTCTTGCCGCTATGCGACGGATGTTTCCCGTCTGGCGAACTGTGTGGATGGGGTCAATCTGAAACTGATGAAATGCGGTGGAATTACCGAAGCACTGCGGATTGTTGCTGCTGCCCGGGCCAGTGGTCTGGGCACCATGATCGGCTGTATGGGTGAATCATCCGTCGCGATCGCCGCGGGTGCTTCGATGGCGGCACTGTTCGACCACATCGATCTGGATTCTCATCTCAATCTCCTTCCTGACCCTGCTGCTGGGTTGAGCATGGAATCCGGTGTGGTCACTGTATCTGAAGCTGCACATGGCCATGGAGTTGCGCTGACATGCTGAGAAAAGAACAAAAACTGGTTATTCATTTCTATGAGCAGATTGACAAGCTGAATGGAAAAATGGGTCACGGTATTCTGCGTTATTCCGAGAATCCGATAGCCTGTGTCATCGACTTTAACCAGGGCGGTAAAACAACTCGTGATCTGTTTGAATTCGGTCCCGATGTGCCGGTGGTCTCAAACGTTGAGCAGGCGCTGGGTTATGGCGGCGAGGTCCTGGTACTTGGCATGGCGCCCTCAGGTGGCCGCCTGCCAGAGTCGATGGTCGCGGAAGTCGAACAGGCGCTGGCTGCTGGCATGTGTGTGGTCAATGGACTGCATGAGCGTATCTCAGACCGGTATGCCAACCTGAGGGCAGGACAGTGGATCTGGGATATTCGTAAGGAGCCCCAAGGTCTGGGTATCGCCTGGGCCCGGGCCTCGGAATTGACGAACCGTCGTTTGCTGCTGGTGGGCAGCGATATGGCGGTGGGCAAAATGACGGCCGGGCTAGAAATCTGGAAGTCCGCCCGAGCGCAGGGCATACAGGCTGAGTTTCTGGCGACTGGTCAGATCGGCATCGCAATCAGCGGTAGAGGTATACCCCTTGATGCTATACGCGTAGATTATGCAGGCGGTGCGGTGGAAAAGATGGTTCTGGATGCCGCCGACGCGGCGCTTGCGATCGTTGAAGGTCAAGGCTCTTTGCTTCATCCCGGCAGTACCTCCACACTGCCACTGCTGCGCGGCGCCTGTCCAACCCATCTGATACTGTGTCATCGTGCTGGCATGACTGAACTCGATACGGTCGGTATTACCGTCAAGGTGCCACCGTTAAATGAAGTTATCGCGCTCTACGAAGATGTGGCTTCAGCCTGTGGTATTTACCCCCGGCCGGTGACCGTCGGCATTGCTTTGAACACGGCACACTTAAATGATGATCAGGCGCAACGCGCTGTATCGGAAACTGCCGATGCTACAGGACGTCTGGTCCTTGATCCGGTCCGCCAGGGGTGCGACCGATGGGTCGATGCCTTGATGGCTTGACTGCGCGGCGCTTCTCAAAACAATCATTCAACTGGGGTCGCCGGCTGGAAATCCAGCGAGCACTAGGCCATCGATGAAAGGTTGTATGTGCGCGGGATTTTCGTACGGTTGATGCAGACGGCTATCCGCTGCTGTGTATCCCGGAGTTTCAGCCATCACAATTTCACGCTGTGTCCGTGCACTGTCTAAGTCGCCGAGTCGAGCGTAACTGGCAGACAGCCCCCGCCGGTGGAATCTGTTTAAAACCGGGATTGCCTGCAGGGTTTGAACTGCTTCGTGATAGCGCGCACTGTTGTACTGTGCGATGGCAAGCGCCCAGCGGTACCACGATGGTGGAAATGGATTGCGCTCGAATGCAAGACCGATCTGTCGAATGCTGGCGACTGGGTCACCGGTGAATATCAAGGCCAGTCCCATACCCGCGAACGCATCTGCGTGGTTTGGATTCAGCGCCAGAGCCTGTTCCAGGTGGGACACTGCTTCGATGTGCTGCCCTCGCCATAATCCGGTAATTCCGTACACGGCGTGAGCTAGACTGTCCGTGTAATCGAGCTCAAGTGACCGTTGGGCATACTGTGTAGCTCTGGGTACACAAGTGTCGGGTTCGGGAGACCATGACATCAGCAGGTCGGTCAGATGAGTGAGTGCCAGGCCGGACAGTGCCGGCGCGAACTGCGGGTCGATTCCGATGACTTTGTGGAACAGAGTGCGGGCCATTTGAGTGTCCCGTGGCTCTTGCATCCGGTAAACCAGTTGTCGGGCGCGTATCACGTCAGTGTAGTCAGCATCAGTATGTCTGAAATCAGTCCTACGGACAGCGCTGTATTCGAGATTGCTGACCAGAGTCGATGCTACTCGTTGGGTTATTTCATCCTGGATGGACAGTAGTTCTTGGTTGCCTCCGTCATAACTCTCCGACCACAGGTAGCCACCGGACACTGTATCGATCAGCTGAACGGCTACCCGAAATCCCTTCCCAGCGGCACGGATACTTCCATCAACGAGGTAACGGGTGCCCAACTGATGGCCGAGTGCGATTGTGCCTGCGCTGTCCCGCTTCTGGGCCAGTGAGGTATGTTGGGCAATTACAAAAAGCTGTCGAAACCGCGACAACGCGCTAATAAGATCAACGGTAAGCCCTAAACCCAGACCAGCCAGGTCCGTATTTCCTGTTTGGCTGGTAAAAGGTAATACAGCGATCGAGAGCCGAGGGTCATCAGGTTCGTGTGTCGATGTTCTGGGTTGGTCACTATCTATGATGACCAGGTGGGCACTGATTTTTGAGGCGATATTGCGTAATTGCTGTTCACCGACGGCCCGGAAACTGACAGACAGCGCATTTCCAATCACAACGCGAGCAGAGTCGGAAACACAGATGCCACCCGGCGGTGCGATTTCCTGCAAGCGGGCCGCAACATTGATGCCATCGCCAAAGACTCTCTGGCCATCATCAATGATGTCGCCCAGGTTAATGCCGATACGAGCGTGAATCTGGCGGTCAGCCGGCAGAGCCGCATTTCTTGCAGTCAGTCGTTCCTGGATGTTGACAGCGGCCATGACCGAATTGGCGGCAACTGGAAATACCGCCAGCAGATTGTCGCCAGATCTATCCACAGTTCGCCCACCACGGTTTTCAATCACAGCATCTATATCACGAAGATAGTTTTGCAATGTCCGATAGGTGGCGTCTTCGTTGTCATGTGTCAAACGACTGAACTCGACTACGTCCAGATAGAGGATAGCTGCAAGCCGGCGTGGTAGCGTATCAGCAACCAAGGTAATTACCGAACTGCTTGTAATTGGTGATGATGTAACTCATGGATACGCCCCGTGGGTGTGACAGCAGCTGAACTTGATGCGCTGTGGTCGACCTTGTCAGGCCAATTCAATACTAATGTTAGGTTGACAGAGCCTGCGTTGCACGCGCCCCGCCCAGTTGGTGAGAAACCAGTCGGGCGTAAAGGTGTTGGTTATTCAGCAAGTCCGTGTGTGTTCCGGTTTCAACAACTTGGCCGTCTTGAAGAACAACGATCATGTCCGCATCCCGTATGGTCGAAAGACGGTGGGCAATAATGATGGTGGTTCTGTCGGCTTTTAACTGATCCAGCGCCTTGCGTACGCCCTGCTCGCTGATGGCATCTAGGTGTGACGTTGCCTCATCAAGGATCAGTACCGGCGCATCCTTTAGAAACGCACGGGCGATAGCAACCCGTTGTCGTTGTCCGCCGGACAGACTGGTGCCTCTTTCTCCTACTGGAGTATTCAGTCCCTGCGGAAGTGACTTCACCAGGTCTGACAGTGCCGCCAGCTCGACCGCCTGTGCCAGTTCTGTTTCACTGGCATCGGGCTTCGCGATGAGAATATTTTCTCTGAGCGAGTTGTTGAACAGGTAAGTGTCCTGGGCAACCAGAGCGATTCGGGCGCGCAGATCATCTAGGTGGTAATCCCGTAGATCAGTGCCGCCAAGCGTAATGATGCCCTGGGTAGGATCCCAAAACCGCATCAACAGTTGTGCCAAGGTCGTCTTGCCGGCACCTGATGGCCCGACCAGGGCGACTGTTTTACCGGCCGGGATCGTGAACCCCACGTCAGCAAGAACTTGCCGTGGTCGGCCGGGGTAACTGAAGCAGGCTGAAGACAGTGTGATCGCCGCAGAATTCTCAGATTCCGGAGCACCCCGACCGTCTATTACCGGTACCGGTTCGTTTTCGAGCGCATAAACACGACGCGTGGCGCCCAGTGTGTCGGCGAGTTGTCGGCCTACCTGCGCAATTTCGGAGACCGGTAGAAACGCAGCCATCGCAAGAATCGTAAGTAATGGTAGAACACCCGAATCGATGGCTTGAGTGCCAGCCAGAAATGCGCCTGTCGTCACAACAGCTAGGCCCCCCAACCCAGTAAATATCTCAAGTAGAGTGTGCTGCAGGGTCAGCTGACCGAAAAACGGCAGGCGAAGAGAAATATGACGTTCGCCGAGCCCATCAAACTGATTCCCGCGACTATCTTCTTGCTGGTAAGAGACGATTTCACCCAGCCCCTGCACGCTGTCGATCGCATGTGCGGCCAACTCACCCGCCGCTTCGCGTGAGCGAGAGCCCAAACGATCTACACTGCTGCGCATCAGAAACGGACTCAGGCCGACGGCAAGTAAAAATGGAACCAGAGCGGCCGCCATCCACCCGTTGGCTGTTGCCAGGATAAACACAACCACGACGGGCCCGAGAACCGCGACGAAGGCAGGCGCGACTGTGTGCGCAAAAAAATACTCGACCAACTCGACATCCTGTGTCGCGATACCCATCAGGTCACCTGTTCGCCGTCGTACCAGGTAAGCCGGGGCAAGCTGGTCCAGTTTGCGAAATACGCTGATACGCATTTCTGCCAATAACCTAAAAGCCATATCGTGTGCTATCCACGATTCGAGCCAGTGCAGGATACCTGACAGTGGTGCAACAATAGCGAGACCGATCAGGTAATGGGTGTAAGGCGCGTGGTTCTTGAGCGCCAGGACGATCAGTGCACTCAGTGCGCCGACGCCGATGAACGTAACCACACGCAGAACACCAAAGATAAAGGTTAAAGTCAGTCGGCCTTTCCAGGGCATGATATGCCCCATAAGGATATTGACCACCTGTCGCCAGTTGAGTCCTTCAGCTTTGATTATTCCCTCAGTCGGTACACTGTTTATGTCTTCTGCCACATCCTGCGGCGGCAATGATGATGCTGCGATTTCTGACGATGCCTTTTCTTCAGTTTGTTCCCGATCTGCTTCACCTGCCTGTTCAGACATGAGCTCGGAGTAGATGCCATTGCTCGCCATCAATTGATTGTGGTTGCCGGATTCAGCGACCCTGCCCTGGTCCAGGACGAGGATTCGGTCGCAGTTGATGATGCTGGAAAGTCGGTGGGCCAGGACAAGCGTGGTGCGGCCCTCCATCAATCTGTCCAAGGCCTGTTGGATGAAAGCCTCATTTTCGGCATCGACTGCAGACAGCGCTTCGTCAAGAATCAAAATCGGTGAGTCTCGTAGCAGCGCCCGTGCAATCGCCACCCGCTGTCGCTGGCCGCCCGAGAGTTTGATGCCCTTTTCTCCAATCAGGCTGTCATATGCCTGCGGTAGGCCTGATACGAACTCATGGATGTTCGCGCTTTTTGCGGCGTTGGTGACCTCTGCATCGGTTGCGTCGGGTCTGCCTAGCCGGATGTTCTCACCGATGCTGCCATGAAACAGAAAAGTGTCCTGATTTACCACTGATATTTGTTGCCTGAGCGCAGCGAGTGAAAGATCTTTTATATCGTGCCCACCGAGCTTGACGGTTCCCTGGTCTGGATCATAAAAACGCAGCAGCAGTCGGACGATTGTCGATTTGCCACATCCACTGGCGCCGACGACACCGACGCGCTCACCGGGAACTATTGAAAGGTCGAGTTGATCGTGAACACAGTGTTGCTGTTCGGGATAGCTGAAGCGCACCGATTCGAAAGATATCGTGGGTTGGGGATCGACAGGTTCGATAGCGTCACTTTTTTCAACGATGGGCGGATGTGTATCCAGAATCCGATAAATACCCTGTGCGGCCGAAAGACCGACCATGCCCTGGTGAAGTACCGTACGCAGGTCGCGCATCGGCCGAAAGATTTCAACGCCCATCATCAGAATAATCAGCAGTGCAGTGAGTTCCATCTGTTCCGACGCTACCCGGTGAGCGCCCAGACCCAGCGCGACCGCGGCACCTACCGCGATCGCGGTATCAGTGATGCCACGGGCCAGCGAATTAGTAGCTAACACCCACATGGTGGTTCGAAAAACATCCCGTGCTTTGTCAGCCAGCAGGTCGGCCCGCGGGCGGCTCTGCCCAAAGGCCTTGAGAGTAGCCAGTCCCTGTACGGCATCCAGAAATTCCGATGCAAAAACAGCATAAGCATCCTGGCGTTCCTGGGATTTCTTGGTGTCAAACTGATGCCACAGTGCCGGTGCGGCCAGTGCTATCACTGCAGCGATTAACAGTGTCAGCGCTACCGGCAAGTCAAGGAAGGCGACAAAGGCAAAGATCAGCACCGGGGTGATCCCAGAGACCAGTAGCTGAGGCAGATACTGCCCGAAATAGGTTTCCAGCTGCTCCACCCCGTCGACCAGTGACAGGACGAGCTCACCAGACCGCTGTCTTCCCGCATACCCTGGTCCCAGCGTGACGATCTGGTCATACAGTCGGCGACGCAGCATTTTCTGAACGATTGATGCTGTCTTATGTGCGACCAGAGTACGCCAGTGTTCGAAGATTCCCCTTAGGATCATGACACAAGCGGTCACCAACAAAGGGAAGACTAGGGTGGTGACGCTATGGCCTTCGAAAACCAAGCCGATAAGCCAACCGAGGAGCGCAAGGCGTGCCACACCTAGGGTAGTGGCCAGGACGCCTATCAGTACCGCAAAAAAAATCCGGCCTCTGACCCCGCGGGTAAAGCCCCAGAGGCGATAATCAAAATGCATAGTGTGCGGATCCGATGTAACTTATATGTAGCGACCATCCACTCCCGCATGAGGTTTCACCCGACGGCGAGTGTATTTGCCTATCCGTAAAGTTCGGAGAAGCAGTCCCACAAAGAACCCTATCTTAAGCAGGGTCAATCTATGGGGCAAAAATTCTGGCTCGATTTTTGTTCAATAGACACAACTTTTTCGTCGTGCTTTCGCGTGTAATTGGCGATATATCAACTATAGATGCATTTGTGCTCATGAAACACCCACAGTCTGTGTAGAATATGCGCCCTTTTGCCGGATTGTGAAGCGTTGATATGACTGAGCCCCGACAGGTCCTGCTGATGGATACGACCCTGCGCGATGGCGAGCAGACACAGGGGGTGTCGTTCTCTCCTGAAGAGAAGGTCAGTATCGCACGAGGGTTACTACAGAGCCTAAAGGTCGATCGGATAGAGGTCGCGTCCGCAGGGGTGTCTCATGGCGAAAAACAGGCGGTGACTCAGATTCACGAATGGGCGGCTGACAATGACTGCCTCGAGCGGGTTGAAGTGCTTGGATTTACAGATCACCAGCGAAGTGTGGATTGGCTGGTTGGCGCTGGCGGTCGTGTGCTCAACCTGCTTACCAAGGGAAGCGAAAAACATTGCACGGAGCAGCTCAGGAAGTCTCTTGATGAGCACATCGCTGATATCCATCGGACAATCGATTATGCCAAGGCGCAGCAACTTCTGGTCAATGTCTATCTGGAAGATTGGTCAAACGGGTATCGGGACAGCCGTGATTATGTCTACAGAATTACCGAAGCACTCGCAGAATCCGAGGTAGTGCACGTGATGCTGCCTGATACACTGGGTGTAATGAGTCCCCAGGAAGTATTCGAAAGCGTCGGCGATATGTGTAGCCGCTATCCCGGACTCGCATTCGATTTTCATCCCCACAACGATTATGGCCTGGCCACCGCCAATGCGATGATGGCTGTCCAGGCGGGTGCGCGCTCGATACACGTGACCGTAAATTGCCTCGGTGAGCGAGCCGGAAATGTTTCGCTAGCAGAAGTGGCGGTGGTCTTGCGGGACAAACTCGGGATGAGCCTGCGGCTGGACGAATCCAAGATCCATGCACTCAGTCAGATGGTCGAGAACTTTTCAGGAAAACGGATGGCGGCGAATTCACCCGTGGTGGGCAACGATGTGTTTACTCAAACCAGCGGGATACACGCTGATGGCGACAATAAGGGTGGGCTCTACCAAACCGAGCTGAGTCCCGCTCGATTCGGACGAAAACACAGTTACGCCCTTGGCAAGATGAGCGGCCGGGCTTCTTTACTCAAGAACCTGGAGGACCTCGGCCTTGAGCTCTCCCCGGAAAATCAACAGAAGGTGCTGGAGAGAATTGTCGAAATTGCAGACACCAAGGCGACCATTACCCCTGAGGATTTACCTTTTATCATCGCCGATATTCTGGAAAGCAGGGATTTTCAGCACATCGAGTTATTGAATTGTTCAATAACCAGCGGACTTGAAATCGAATCAACGGCCAGTATTCGGGTTCGAGTGGGCAATGAAATTCACAAGGCGTCCGGATCAGGCAATGGTGGGTTCGATGCGTTTGCAACCGCAATCAAAAGCGTGTTGGATCCTATCGGGTTTTCCCCTCCGAAATTGGCAGATTTTGAAGTCCGTATACCCAAGGGGGGCAGTTCAAACGCCCTGACCGAGTGTTTTATCACTTGGGACGACGGTCACGACAGCTTTAAGACGCGCGGGGTACACGCCAATCAAGTCTTTGCTGGTATTAACGCAACCCTTCGAATGCTGAACCTAGTGATGCATCGGCAGACCGAAGGCAAAGAGCACTCGGCCCCACTGGCAAGACCCGAGTAAGTGCGTTTCTCAGGCACTGGTATCAGTTGTTAACGGGTTGTTTCTCGAGTTCAAGTACCACCCGGTCACCAAACTCCGCGGTACTGATCTTTTCCTCGGATTTACCTCGCCGTGCCAAATCGGGTGTTGTATAACCTGCAGCAAAGACGCTTTGCATAGCCCGCCAGAGATTGCGCGCCTCGCCCTCCATACCAAAGCTCATTTCCAGCATCATGGCGACAGAACCAATCATTGAATAGGGGTTGGCAATACCCTGGCCGGCGATATCGGGTGCCGATCCGTGGGAGGGTTCGTAGTAGGACTTTTCAGGTCCCACACAGGCCGATGGCATCAGCCCCAGCGACCCGAGAATACCGCCGCCCTGATCACTGAGAATATCGCCAAACATGTTTTCCATCACCATTACATCGAAACTGGCCGGATCGAGACACAGGTAGGTGGCGGCCGCATCGACCAGAACGTGTTTCACCTCAATATCAGGATAGCTCGGACGGACTTCCTCCACAATCTCATTCCACAAGACGCTGGATTTGAGCACGTTGCTCTTGTGGATATTGTGGAGTACTTTCTTGCGTTTGCTGGCGAGCTGAAACGCCACCTCGAGGACACGGCGGATCTGGTCTTCGTTGTATTCCAGCATTTCGTGAACATAGCGTTTTCCCTGGTCATCGACTCCGCTCTCTTTGCTGCCAAAATAAAGTCCACCGACCAGTTCACGAATAATGATCAAATCTATGCCATCACCGATCACTTCCGGCTTGAGTGGGGAAAAATGGGCCAGGCTGCGCGGTAGGTATACCGGTCGAAAATTGGCGTAAGTATCATAGCGTCGGCGCATGGGTAACAATGCGCCGCGTTCAGGTTGTTCATCCACCGGGATTGTTTTTGAATCTTCGTGGTTCAGTCCGATGGTCCCTTTAAGGATGGCATCAGCCTGATCACAGATGGCTACTGATTCTTCCGGAAAAGATTTGCCGGTCTCAAAGTAGGCCGATGCACCAAACAAAGCCGGTTTCAGATCAAAAGTGACTGTATTTCGGGATTCAACAAGGCGCAGGATCTTGACGGCTTCGTCCATGATTTCAGGTCCGATACCGTCACCGGCCAGCAGTGCAATAGTGTAAGTAGACATGTGTGCCTCATTCAGATTGTTGTAGAAACACCGGAAATGGCGTACTAGCGCGCATTGTAACGTTGCAGCATGACCGGTTCACAACGATGGCCGGTGTAGTTCAGATGAAAATCGCCGGCAAAGGCGTTCTAAAGACGATCCGAAAATGCAACTTCCATTTCCCGGCGTGCCTGAACGGCGGTGTCGTTGTCATCGAATTCTACGTCTGCCCAGCGCAGGGTTGAACCTGCAGCAACATTACAACGCATCTTGATATCTGCTGCCAGCCCAAGCGGCAGAGCGCCCCGTTCGATTGAGTCTGCAGCGGGCATTTGTTGACCCCATACGCAATGCCCCCCCTCACCATCGAGAATTTGACCCGCACTTAAGGCGTGTTTGGCTGTTGCGACTACGTCTGAATGGAAACCTTTGGGGCAGCCGGTGGGTTCACCCCGGAGCACCACCGAGGCGACAGAGACGCCAAGTTCCATCCCGATCATGTGGGTGGGTCGATACAGGGCGGCGTAGCGCCCAGTCGAGTCCTGGAGCATGTGGTATTCACGAAAACACTGCTGCGCATAGTCTCCAGCACCTTCGACCACCACGTAGGTGCCCATGGCAAGATGATGTGCTACCGGATCACCGCTACGTGTGAGGGATGACACCACCTCGGTGGTGCCGCGCCGACTGAGCATGCCACCATCTTCTGAAGGCTTGCAGACGTTTGCCAGATCGAATCGGGAACTGGGCGGGAAGCCCAGGCCGTTATGCTGTGGGGTCAGTCCGGTGGTGTTGCAAACAGCGCTCATCTCGATGCCTGACTTACTGCCATCGAGAAACGAATTGAACATTTTCATATTGATGCTGGAGGGGTCATCAATTTCCAGGTACTGCTGTAGTACCTCCCACACGCTATCAGGGGTGAGTTCATGGTAGGACGGATGATAACGAGTACCCTTGCCCGCACAAACAACTTCAAAGCCGCAGGTCCGTGCCCAGTCGACATGTTCACAGATCAGAGCCGGTTGATCACCCCACGCCAGGCTGTAGACCACGCCCGCAGCTTGGGCTTCCCGGGCCAGTAGGGGGCCGGCAACTACATCAGCTTCTACATTGACCATAACAATATGATGCCCTGCACTGATCGCCCGCCGGCAGTGGTGAATGCCCGCTGTGGGGATGCCTGTCGCCTCAACGACAACATCGATCCCGTTGAAGTCAATTAGCTGGTCAGCATCTTCCGTGAGCCAGGTTGAGCCCTTTGCCATAGCGTCAGTCGGGTTGCGGGCTGCGTATTGCTCGGCTGTCCAGCCAGCCGTCTTGAGCTGTTTCATTGCTCTTGCCGGGTCGAGGTCAGCAATACCAACAATATGGATTCCCGCTGTTTGGCGGGCCTGCGTGAGATACATGGTGGCGAATTTGCCGCACCCTATGAGAGCAACGCGGATGGGATGATCCGTGCGGGCTCGCTCACTCAACAGAAACGACAGATTCATGGAATCTCCTCGGTCTCAAATTGTCAGTGACTGGGACATCAGTAGGACTTGGGGCTCAGGCTGCTTTTTTACGATGATCTCGTACTTGTTCCCAGGCGCTTCGGATCTCCTGTGTTTTTTCTGTCGCCAGCTTGACCATCTCTTCGGGAACACCCTTGGCGACCAGTTTATCGGGGTGATGTTGGTTCATCAGACGGCGATAGGATTTTTTGATCTCGGCATCGGATTCGTTCTTTGAGGCTCCCAGTATCTTGTAAGCCTGATCTATTGAGCGAGCGGGCGTACGGCCGGCGTGACTCGCGGTGCCGCTAATTAGATTGATCAGATTTTCAACTTCCGACTGATCAAAGCCCAGCGCGTCCGCGGCATGAAGGAGAATCGAATTTTCTTGGGGATCGAGCCGACCGTCAGCCATGGCGGCCTGAACCTGAATCTCAATAAACATCCTCAGCACGGTGGTGCGACGTTGACATTCGTGGCGGAACTGAAGGAGTACATCGTTCAGGGGAAAGTCGGAGCGTTTACCTTGATCGAACAGATCAATTGCAGCTTTTCGCTGTTGTTTGTCCAAACGCATCTGGTCCATCAGGCTTTTCGCCATCTGGATCTCTTGTTGGGAGACCTGGCCGTCGGCCTTGGCGATATGTCCCATAACTGAGAAAGTGGCCGTGAAAAAAGCGAGTTGGATTCGTTCCTGGTCACCGGGGAGGGCGCGCATACCAGCGCCACGCCTGTTCGCATCAAACTGGTGTCCCAGAGTCGTCCCGAGTAGCGCGCCGAGTGGCCCACCCATCATGAAGCCCAGCGTTCCGCCGATCAGTTTGCCCCACCATGCCATCGTAGTTTCTCCTGTTACTTCTTGTTCAAACAACAGTGTACTGAACAGGGTTTGAAATGGAATTTCTCAGTAGCATTATTACCCACATTCAACGCAGCGTGACCAGTTCTTCAGCCGCAGTAGGATGGATCGCGACAGTGTTGTCAAAATCGGTTTTTGTTGCGCCCATTTTCAGGGCTACCGCAAACCCCTGAATGATTTCATCTGCGGCCTGTCCAATCATGTGGCAGCCAACCACCCTTTCTTCAGGGCCGACGACAATCAGTTTCACCACTGTCGCCGGTTTCTGCTGGCTAACTGCGTACTGCATGTTAGTGAATCGGCTCTGGTAGATCTTGACGTTGTCTTCACCATGTTGGGCTCTGGCCTGTTCTTCGGTCAGTCCGACGGTGCCTATAGGAGGATGTGAAAAGATCACTGTTGGGATATCTGTGTAGTCAAGGTACGCATTAGCGTGACCGCCAAATAAACGATCTGCCAGTCGGCGACCGGCAGCTATCGCGACCGGGGTTAGGGCTTGTCTGCCGGTGACATCACCCACAGCGTAGACCCCGTCTACATTGGTACACTGATACTTATCCGTTGGAATGAAGCCCTCAGCGTCAACCCGTACACCAGCGTGATCGAGATTTAGATCAGCCGTTAATGGTTCTCGTCCTATTGCCCACAAGACTGAATCGAACCCAGTGGTGGTTTGATCAGCATCGTGAAATATGCTGAGTGTGCCGTCCGGCTCAGTACGAATTTCCTGCAGACGAACCCCGGTCAGTATTTTAATACCCGCGGCCTCCATTTCGCTCATGAGGGTATCGCCAAGGGTTGCGTCGAACTCTTTCAGGAGGGTCGTCTTGCGCAGCAGCATGGTCACCTCAGTTCCCAGGCTGTTCAGTACGCCGGCCAACTCGGTAGCGATGTAGCCGGCACCGACGACCAGCGTGGACTGTGGCTGATGCCCGAGTTCAAAAAACCCGTCACTGGTGATACCCAGCTCGGCACCCGGTATATCCGGGATGGTCGGACGTCCACCTGTTGCGATGAGTATGTGATCGGCCTGCAGGTCATGGTTATCGACTCCTACGGTATGTGGTTCCTGAAACGACGCCCAGCCGGTGTACAGGGAGACCCTCGAAGCATCGAGGTTTTTCTTATAGATTTCATTGAGGCGCTGAACGTATCCATCCCGAGCTTTTGTTATGGTCGGCCAGTCGAAGTTATTGCTCGTAACCGAAAACCCGTAGTCCGGTGCTTGGCGGATGACTTCGGCGACATGCGCGGTGTTCCACATCACCTTTTTGGGCACACAGCCGACATTGACACAAGTGCCCCCGAGACGGTGAGCTTCGACCAGTGCTGTCCGCGCGCCATGTCCCGCAGCCCTGCGGGCCGCAGCAATTCCCCCGCTGCCACCACCGATGACTAGAAAGTCATATCGTTCAGTCATGTTGTGTCCTGTGTGCTACCCAAGATGATCGAAAACCAACAGCCGGGTGCCGAATGATAGAGTAAAGTCAGTTTACATGAGGGCGTGTATAAACACTCGCTGGAGGCATGACTGTGTAATGGTGTGTTTGGCCTGAGACTGTGTGATGAACAATAACAATCCGCTGTTAGATACCGAAGGGTTGCCTCGTTTTGGAGCAATTCGTCCGCAACATGTCGGGCCGGCACTTGATGAATTGCTTGTTTTGAATCAAGCGGTTATCGATCAGCTGGAAAACACAGTGACCGACGATGCAGATTGGGAGAGTTTTGCACAACCCCTCGAAGAGCTGGAAGACCGGTTAGGGAAAATGTGGGCCCCCGTTTCGCATCTCAATGCCGTCGCCGATACCGAAGATCTCAGAGAAGCCTACCAGAACAGTCTCGAAAAACTGACGACCTACCGGGCGGAGCTGGGACAGAACAAAACGATTTTTCAGGGTTATCGCAACATCCAAGAGCACGCTGACTTTTCCAGTCTGGATGCGGCAAAACGGAAGGTCATACTTAATGCGGTTCGTGATTTTCGACTTTCCGGTGTGGAGCTTGAAGGCAAGGAGCGGGCACGGTTCAAGGACATCATCACCGATCTTGCTAGTTTGTCGAACAAGTTTGAACACAATGTCATGGATGCCACAGACGGCTGGACGCTTGTGCTTGATGTGCCAGCTGATCTTGCGGGACTGCCTGAAACAGTGATCAGGCTTGCCCGAAAGACGGCAGAGTCAGCTGGGTCCGGTGGCTGGCAATTTACGTTGCAGGCGCCATCGTATATACCGTTTATGCGCTATTCCGAACGCTCGGATCTGAGGCGACAGATGTATGAGGCTTTTATAACCCGGGCGAGTGATCGCGGCCCCCAGGCCGATCGCTGGGACAATACCGCAGTCATGACGCAGATAATTGGATTGCGCCAGGAGATGGCGGCGCTTCTTGGTTATTCAAATTATGCCGAGTATGCGCTGGTCGATCGTATGGCGTCTTCGGTTGCTGAGGTCGAGGGTTTTCTCATCGATCTGATATCACGGGCCCAGCCTCACGCACAGCGTGAACTGCAAGCATTGAAAGACTTTGCCGGCCGGTCAGCGGTCGACAATGTTGTAGCACCGTGGGATATCGCATATCACTCAGAAAAGTTGCGGCAGGCCACCTACCATTTCGATCAGGAAGAACTGCGTCCGTACTTTCCGCTACCCAAAGTATTGAGTGGTCTGTTTGAGATCGTGAATAGATTGTTCGGGATTAAGGTGACCGAAGCTGTTACAGATGTTTGGCATCCGGATGTGAAGTTCTATGAGATTCAAGATGAAGGTGGTGTGATCCGGGGCCACTTTTACCTGACTCAGCTTGGTGGAGGAACCGTCAGTGACTGGAATCAGTGGAGTACCGTGGGACGCTGTGGAACTGCCTAGTCAGTTTCTGGAAAACTGGTGTTGGGAAAGAGGTGCTCTGGATCTCGTGTCGAGCCATGTGGACACGGGAGAGTCATTGCCTGACACGCTGCTGCAGAAATTACGCGGGGCGAGAAATTTTCAGTCAGGTATGCAAATGGTTCGTCAACTGGAGTTCGCTCTGTTTGATTTTCGACTTCATGCGAGTACTGCACCAATTTCGGCTGACGCCATTCAGCGTCTCCTGGATGATGTCCGTCAGCAGGTCGCGGTTGTTATTCCGCCCCCTTTCGACAGATTCCCCCATGCGTTTTCCCATATTTTTGCTGGAGGCTATGCGGCCGGTTACTACAGTTATTTGTGGTCGGAAGTGCTGTCTGCTGACGCCTACAATCGATTCGAACAAGAGGGGATTTTCAATGCCACCACGGGCCGGGCGTTTCTGCAGCATATCTTGGAGACGGGGGGTGTTGAAGAACCATTGGAAGTTTTCAGGGCTTTCAGGGGTCGCGAGCCTTCTATTGATGCGTTTCTCCGGCACTGGGGACTCTATCCCTGACGCTGTGTTCAGTATCCTACTATCTATTACAAGTACCAGCTAAGTCGATTGAGTTGTCACCCGAGCCCCGTCATTTAGACTGAATTTGTTATACTCCGGCGTCGTTCGGGGCATGATTCGTACGCCGCCAGTGGCGCAGCGAGTGTGGTGCTCTGTCATTTCAGTCGCTCTGTCGATTTTCCGTGTGAGGAACCTATGACCCAAGAAGTTGATAACAGTCGGCGGCGTATGCTGACGACAGTAACCTCAGGCGTCGGTTTGGTCGGCGCCGGCGCTATGGCTGTGCCATTCGTTGCAAGCATGGCGCCCAGTGCTCGCGCGAAGGCAGCCGGTGCACCTGTCGAAGTGGATATCAGTACGCTGAAAGAAGGACGTATGCTGGCTGTGGAATGGCGTGGTAAACCCGTGTGGATAATTCGTCGGACCCAGAAAATGCTCGATGATCTGGCGCAAATTCGTGATCGTTTGGCTGATCCTGATTCCATGGTATTAGACCAGCAGCCAACCTATGCACATAACAAATACCGCTCAATCAGGCCTGAAATCCTGGTTGTACTAGGCGTTTGCACACACCTTGGATGTGCGCCGACCGAGAAATTCGAAACCGGCGCCGCGTCGGGCATCAGTGATGACTGGGTCGGTGGGTTTTTCTGTCCCTGCCATGGTTCGGCCTTTGATTTTGCAGGACGTGTCTATCGAAACGTTCCAGCACCGACAAATCTGGTCGTACCACCCCATAGCTTTCTGTCCGAGAATCGGATACTTGTCGGAGTTGATCAGGAGGAGACAGCCTGATGGCGAGATTTATGGAGTGGATCGACGAGCGTTTTCCAGCCACTAAGGTCTGGGAGGAGCACGTCGCCAAGTACTACACTCCGAAAAATTTCAATTTCTGGTACTACTTTGGCTCACTGCTGTTGCTGGTCATGGTGCTGCAGATCGTCACCGGCATCGTTCTGACAATGCATTACAAGCCGGACTCCAGCCTGGCATTTGCATCGGTCGAGTACATCATGCGCGATGTACCCGGGGGCTGGTTCATTCGCTACCTTCATTCGGTTGGTGCCTCGATGTTATTTCTGGCCGTATACCTGCACATGTTCCGGGCAATGCTGTACGGTTCCTACAAAGGTCCGCGCGAGTTGATTTGGATCCTGGGCATGATCATTTATGTCGCGTTGATGGCAGAAGCGTTTTTTGGTTATTTGTTGCCATGGGGGAATATGTCCTACTGGGGAGCGCAGGTCATCATCTCGCTTTTTGGTGCTATCCCTGTGGTCGGTGAAGGCCTTGCCGAGTGGATACGTGGTGATTTCGTGGTCTCGGATGCCACCCTAAACAGGTTTTTTGCCTTTCATGTCATCCTTCTGCCATTGCTCTTGGCTTTGCTGGTTTACCTGCACATCGTTGCGCTCCATAAAACCGGTTCCAATAATCCAGACGGTGTAGAGATCAAGAAACAAAAGGATGATCACGGTGTCCCCTTAGACGGAATTCCATTCCATCCTTACTACACGGTGAAAGACATTTTTGGTGCTGCAGTTTTTATGGCCGTATTTCTCGCTATTGTATTTTTCGCGCCAGAGCTAAGTGGCTGGTTTCTTGAAAAAGATAATTTTGAACCCGCGAACATTCTTCAGACACCTCCGGATATCGTGCCGTTGTGGTACCTGACTCCCTACTACTCCATTCTGCGTGCGGTGACCTTCGAATGGCTACCCGGTGGCGCGAAACTCTGGGGTGTTATGGCGATGGGTGTCGCCATCGTACTTTTCTTCTTTCTTCCCTGGCTCGACCGATCAAAGGTAAAGTCGATTCGCTACCGTGGCTGGATGTATAAGACCATGTTGGGGTTGTTTGCGGTAACTTTTGTGATACTGGGGTATCTCGGGACAAAAAATCCGGGTCATGTTGATCTGATCTGGTTCAAGAATGTAGTCTGGGCACAGATTGGCCTGGTTATCTATTTTGCATTTTTTCTTCTTATGCCGATCTACACTCGACTTGATCGTACAAAACCAGAACCAGACAGGCTGACAGGGTGATGAAGAATCTCATCAAAATAGCAGTTCTGTCTTTGTTGCCGGTGTGGGCTATGGCTTCGGGCGGGGGCGACGAAGGGCTGGATCCAGTGGACATAAATTTAGCGGACAAAGCGTCACTACAAAGAGGAGCGAAGACCTTTGTCAATTACTGTCTGTCGTGTCATAGCGCTGCCTACATGCGTTACGAGCGCATGGGGTCCGATCTCGGAATAAACGAAAAGTTGTTACGGGAAAACTTGATGCTTGCAACTGAAAAGCCGGGTGACACCATGACTATAACCATGTCAGAAGATGGTGCAAAAAAATGGTTTGGTGTGGTTCCACCGGACCTCAGTCTGACTGCGCGATCGAAAGGCCCTAACTGGATCTATACCTACCTGCGCAGTTTTTACTGGGATCAGTCTAGCCCTACCGGTTGGAACAATACTTTGTTCCCGAATGTGGCGATGCCGCACGTGCTATATCGTTTGCAGGGATATCGTGAGGCCAAGTTTGAAGGAGCCGCCGATGGTGTTCAACACTTCGCCGGTTACGTTGAGAAAGCACCGGGCCAGATGAGTAACGAAGAATATGATGCGGCAATGCGAGATCTGACTAATTTCATGGTTTATCTGGCTGAACCAGCCAAGCTCGTGCGCTATAAGATCGGGGTTTGGGTGATGATCTTTATGGGCGTATTGGTATTTCTGACCTATGCCACGAAGAAGGAATACTGGCGGGACGTACATTGACTGATTCTACCGCTGGAGCTGTGGCCTTTCGTCGCTTGGTATATGGATTTTCAGGTACGGTACGTGGCTCCATAAACAGGACAACTTAATTTAGCGATGAAAATTTACTCTGGCCCACTTTGTATATATGGACATGCCTGCCGCATCGTGCTGCACGAGAAAACCATTGAACACGAAACCGTGTACGTCAAGCCAGGTGAGATGGTAGAGCGCATGGCTGAGCTAAACCCTTATGGTGAAACGCCGATACTGCAGGATCGGGATCTCGTCCTATATGGCCCGACACTGATCAACGAGTACCTTGATGAAAGACTTCCTCATCCGCCACTGATGCCAATAGATCCTGTGGGTCGGGGTAAGGCACGTCTGGTGATAGCCGATATCCACAGGGACTGGCTCAGCAATGTTCAGCGCAGTATCGATTTGGGTACCAAGCTCGACAAAAAAACGACTGATTTGATCCGTGATGGCCTAACAGCGATGGCTGTACAGCTGGAAGGGAAAAAGTTTGTACTTGGAGAAGAATTTACCCTGGTTGACTGTTGTGTGGGTCCTTTGCTTTGGCGGTTGCCGATGTTTAACTTGAAACTGCCAAAACAGGCAAAGCGACTGGAAGACTACGGTAACCGAATTTTTGCACGGCCGTCGTTTGCCAAGAGCTTAAGTGAACCGGAGAAGGAGATCCGTGGCGTTTAACTGTTTCGATGGGCGTCAACGGGCCAGGCGATGTTTGGATTTCGGCTATGGAAAAGGATAACGTCAGTTTAACATCCAACGTACCCTATCTGATTCGCGCAATCCGTGATTGGGTTGTGGACAACGGATTGACGCCACAACTCCTGGTGAATGCCAAAGTAGAGGGTGTACAGGTACCCATCAGGTTCGTTAAAGATGGACGAATCGTGCTGAACATAGACACCAACGCCGTCGTAGATCTTTATCTGGGCGACGACCAGATCAGTTTCAAGACTCGTTTCCAAGGTCAATCGATGGAAGTACTGCTGCCTGTCTCCAGCGTTATGGCAATTTTTCCAAAGGAAAAACCTGATGAGCCATTTGTTTTACCGGATGGCACCACACGGAACACCCAAGAAGATAGATCCGACTACAAACAGGCACACGCTGCTGGCAAGGAACGGGGGCGCCCTAACCTCAAGTTGGTTGAATAACGGTAATGCTGTGACCATAAAGAATCAGATGCACGGCACCACTATATTGTCGGTACGCCGAGGTGAAAACGTCGTCATCGGCGGCGATGGGCAGGTTACTCTGGGTGAGACGATCATGAAGGGTAATGCCCGAAAGGTACGCCGCTTGTACGAAGACAAGGTGATCGCAGGCTTTGCAGGAGGTACCGCTGATGCGTTCACTCTATTTGAGCGCTTCGAAGGTAAGTTACAAAAACATCAGGGTCATCTTTTGCGTTCGGCAGTGGAACTGGCAAAGGACTGGCGGACCGACAGGATGCTCCGTCGATTGGAAGCGTTGCTGGCGGTTGCCGATGAATCTGTATCTCTGGTTATCTCCGGAACAGGTGATGTTATTGAACCCGAGGGAGGCGTTATGTCAATCGGCTCCGGTGGTCCGTATGCAAAGGCGGCAGCGGTTGCACTGCTGGAGAACACCGATATGGATGCACGGGCTATCGTAGAGCGGTCGCTCACGATTGCCGCTGACATCTGTATTTACACCAATCACGAAGTCACTATCGAGGAGCTGGGCGGTTGATGAGCGGTTTTTTCGCTGCGTTGGGTCTGGCTCAATCAGCAGCAGGCGGGAATCATACTGTTCAGCGGGTCAAGCGTGGGACTACCGGTGCTGATCTTAAAGGGAGCTCAAGCTGATGTCTCAGATGACCCCACGCGAGATCGTAGAAGAACTCGATAAGCACATCATCGGCCAGTCCGATGCCAAACGGGCGGTTGCGATCGCCCTGCGAAATCGATGGCGACGCGCCCAGGTTACGGATGAATTTCTGCGTAGCGAAATCACGCCCAAGAACATCCTGATGATCGGCCCCACGGGTGTGGGAAAGACCGAAATCGCAAGGCGGCTCGCCCGACTGGCAAAAGCGCCGTTTATCAAGGTCGAAGCGACCAAATTTACTGAAGTCGGATACGTCGGCCGTGAAGTCGACTCCATAATCCGTGACCTGGCGGACATGGCTGTCAAAATGACCCGAGAAGAAGCGTTTGAAAAGGTTCGGCCGCGTGCTGAGGACGCTGCAGAGGATCGGATACTCGACATATTGTTGCCACCCGCACGTGATGCTGGCAGTGAAGCATCCGCTACGGATGACCCGGCGGACACAGACGGCGCCGGTCGTCAGCGCTTCCGCAAGCTGTTCCGTGAAGGGAAACTGGACGACAAAGAGATAGAAATTGAGATAAGCGGCCCATCGGTCGGCGTGGAAATTATGGGCCCGCCCGGAATGGAAGAGATGACCAGTCAGTTGCAGGGGATGTTTCAGAACATGGGTGGTCAGCAGACGCGCACCCGCAAGGTCAAAATATCCGAGGCTAAGAAACTGCTCACCGAGGAGGAAGCCGCCAAGCTGGTAAACGACGATGACCTGAAGCATGAAGCAGTCGAGCGGGTCGAACAGGATGGCATTGTTTTTCTAGACGAAATGGACAAGATCGTGGGCCGTACGGACTACCACGGGGGGGATGTGTCCAGAGAGGGCGTTCAGCGTGACTTACTGCCGTTGGTTGAGGGCTGTACCGTCAGCACTCGCTATGGCATGGTGCGCACGGATCATGTGTTGTTTATTGCCTCCGGTGCTTTTCAGATGAGCAAACCGTCTGATCTTATGCCTGAGTTGCAGGGACGTTTACCGATACGGGTAGAACTTGATGCACTGACCACAGAAGATTTTGTACGTGTGTTGACAGAGCCGGATGCCTCATTAACTGAACAGTACACCGCGTTGATGGAAACAGAGGGCGTTTGCCTGGAGTTTGTTGCAGACGGTGTACAGCGGGTTGCCGAAGTCGCGTGGAAGGTGAATGAATCGACTGAAAACATTGGTGCACGTCGGCTGCATACGGTTATGGAGCGTTTACTCGAAACAGTCTCGTTCGAATCGGCAGATCGTTCGGGTGACCAAGTGACGATAGATCGGGAATACGTGGACAAACACCTCGACAAATTGGCTGGTGACGAGGATTTGTCACGCTACATCCTTTAGCCTATTCCCGGGAGCAGCCTCTGCCGGGTATGTGGTCCAGTTAAACCGTTCCTACAGCCCAAGACACGGTCGGTACCTGAAGCGTATACTGGGCTGTCCACCCATAGCGGGAGGACAGCAGAATGCGTGTGCTGCTGATCGATGGACTGAATCTGATTCGACGAGTCTACGCCGGTGTGCCGGTGGCAGACGATCCAGGGTCCCGACACGAAACCATTGTCAAATCGTGTGTGTTATCCCTGCAAAGAGCCTTGCGGCTTCAGCCGGCGACACATGTTGTTTGTGCAATGGACAGCCGTAGTCCGAGTTGGCGTCTGAAAGCTTATCCCGATTACAAGAAGAACCGCTCACCGATGCCTGATGAGTTGCGTGACTGTCTTCCTGCAATCCTTGATGCATTCCGTGATATCGGGGTGAAGGCATCGGAGGTCGAGGGCCTGGAAGCAGATGATGTAATTGCGACTATCGCCCGCCGTGTTGTTCAGGCAGGTGGTGCGGTGACGGTTGTTTCTACGGACAAGAGTTTTTGTCAATTACTTGAGTTCGGAGTTCAGGTTTACGATCATTTTGCTGACGTCGAACACGATCACAACTGGGTGTCTGAAAGATTTGGGGTAGACCCAGGACAGCTGGTGGACCTGTTTGCCCTGGCTGGCGACAGCTCTCTGGGTATTCCGGGTGTGCGGTCAGTTGGAATTCACACTGCAGTGAAGCTGCTACACGATTATGGTGATTTAGAGGGGGTGCTGTCCGCTGCTGCCAGGATCCCCGGACGTCTTGGTAACAAACTTAACGAAGGGCGTGATGATGCGCGTATGGCCAGGCGACTGGTCGCACTGCACAGTGACGCGGAGCTTGGTATTAACCTGAAAGATTTTCGAATTGAAGCCTGACTGTCCGGTTATGGTCGACTAGTCCTTCTCATCGAGGATTTCTATGCGGTCATCGGCTCCCAGTGTCACCGCCACATCATCCAGGGTGGTAAATTGCCGACCATCGAGAGATTTCTTATAGGCCTGATAGGTCACGGATTGCCCCTGGCTGTCAGTAACCTGGATATTCATGATTCGATGTTGCTCGTTCCAATGTAGAACAAACACCAGGGCCGACGTTGTAATTACCAGGGCGAGTAGTGTGTAGGCGACGAACCGAGCAGAGACACCACCTGAGTCTTTATCGTTATCTATAGGGTGGCGGAGTCGCGCTGGCTGTGTTTTGGTCCGGAATATCAGCGCCACAATGATGATCACTGCCAGTGTGAAAATTATTTTGGTCAGCATGTCAGGTACAGTTGGTTTTTATGGCGCTGTCATCAAAGAGGTGATTCGGATTCGGCTGGTGGTAGCTGTAGGTAGAACCCTTTGTCGTGTAATTGCTGCCGGACAGTATCAGGGTCTGCTCTAGCCAGTGTCTGGTCCGGCGATAACTCGAGGTTCATGACCTTTTCAAGTGTGCCAAAGGCTTTCAATAGATCAGAAGGCACCCGGGAAATGTCAAAGTCGCGCTTTACAAACAGATAAGCGTCCGACTTTCGGGCACCCTTATAAACAACACACTTCATCGGTGTGAGCAGTACGCCTTACAGGCTAGTCGCTATTTCTGTTACCGCCCCAGAGCCACGCCCAGCCGCCCTTTTTCTCGGTGTGTTCCCTTTGAGCTACTGCTGTGAAGTCGCGCGGTTCGTTGCCAACATAAAGCTGTCGTGGCCGCCCGATCTTGCTCTCCGAAGATTCGAGCATTTCCTTCCAGTGAGCGATCCAGCCGACGGTACGCCCGATGGAGAACAGTACAGTAAACATGTTGGTGGGAAATCCAAGTGCCCGCAGGATTATTCCGGAATAGAAGTCCACATTGGGATAGAGTTTCTTTTCGACAAAGTAATCATCCTCCAGGGCAATTCGCTCCAGTTCCATTGCCAATTCCAGGGTAGGGTCCTGCACGCCGAGTTCGTCGAGTACTTCATGGCATGTTATCCGCATCACTTTGGCTCTGGGGTCATGGTTCTTGTAGACCCGATGGCCGAATCCCATCAGGCGGAAATTGTCCTGGGGATCTTGTGCTTTACCGAGATATTTTGATATCCGATCACGAGTTCCAATTTCGTCCAGCATATTCAGCACAGCCTCATTTGCCCCCCCATGCGCAGGCCCCCACAGCGACGCGATACCGGCTGCAACACATGCAAAAGGATTTGCTTGCGACGAGCCTGCGAGCCGTACTGTAGACGTAGAAGCGTTTTGCTCGTGGTCAGCGTGCAGAATCAATATTCTGTCGAGCGCCCTGGCTACAATAGGGTTGATTTCATAATCTTCGGAGGGTACAGCAAACATTAGGCGCAGCAGGTTTTCCGAATAGCTTAGCCGATTCTCCGGGTAAAGGAATGGCTGCCCCAGGGAGTACTTGAAGGCATAAGCACCAATTGTGGGCATTTTTGCAATCAGTCGATGGGCTGCGACCATACGCTGCATGGGGTCCTTAATATTGGTGCTGTCATGGTAGAACGCAGACAGTGCACCGACGACTCCAACCATGATAGCCATGGGATGGGCGCTGCGAACAAAACCGCTGTAGAAGCGAACCAGCTGTTCATGCAGCATCGTGTGTTGACTGATGTTCGTATCAAAATCAGTCTTTTCTTCAGGTGACGGCAGTTCACCGTGCAGCAGCAGATAGCAGACATCCATGAAATCTGTATTTTCGGCGAGCTGATCGATCGGATAACCCCGGTGCAGGAGGATGCCCTTGTCACCATCGATGTAGGTGATCTCCGATGAGCATGAGGCAGTGGAAGTGAAGCCGGGATCGTAGGTGAATACACCACTTTGCCCATACAGTTTTCGGATGTCGATGACCTTCGGGCCGATCGAACCGTGAATTGTGGGTAACTCCCAGCTATCGCCGGTCTCATTGTCTGTAAGGGTAAACGAATGTCTGACCGCCTGTACCGGTTCAATCCGTTTACGCTGTGTCGCTTCTGTCATGATATCCCCCAGTCCTGCCAAATTCTTAAAATGAACAATTGAGTTCAGTGCCCCTGGGTCATCCGCCCCAGACCTTATTTATACGCTTGTGGGGGCAAAAGAAAACCTTGACAGGCGGATACGACCTCGCTCGGTCATAAACGGGTTCTGCGAATCGCGCCTGTTTGCTTATTTTACTCGAAGTTACAATTATTTATGGGAAAGATCGTGAAATTGCATCAATATAACTGGAATTATCGGCTCTTATGAGAGACTGGTGATGTCTGGTAACGCGGTTCGAATCGACCAGGCAGGGGTGTTCAGCGTCGCGTCTAGTGCTGTGAATACAGCCAGTCAATTACGCCTTCGTGAACAGAATAATCTGGGGTGAGTTGGGTAGAGCTGTGATTTTGCAGTATGACGACTATCCAAGTCTTATTGTCGGGTGTCTCCGCGAAACCCGCTATCGCACGAACTTGTTTTAACTGGCCAGTCTTTAGTTGCAGTCTACCCTTAGGTGCTAAACCACGAAAGTGCCGCTGAGCCGTTCCATCGAACCCAGCGAGCGGGAGCGAGGCTTTTAATTCGGAAGCGAAGGTACTGTAGTGAGCGTGTTCCAGCAGGTCAGCAAGACCGCGAGCGGTCAGTCGGGCCTGACGGCTAAGCCCGGCGCCGTTGACCATGTTAAGCGCCTCCAGCTTCAAGCCCTGTGTAGCCAGCCATCTGTGTACGACGTCGACACCTTGTTCCGGTTTGGCGGAGGCGCCATTGTGTTCTGCCGCGAGGGTCAGCAACAGGTTGCGACTCATCACATTATTACTGAATTTGTTGATGTAGGTCACGATCTGTCCTAGTGGTACTGATGGGAAACTCAAGAATTCGGTGTCGCCAGGCGCTGCTGTACCTTTTCGAAAAGTCCCCGTCAGGCTGCCACCCATTTCCTCCCACAAGTAACGGAAGAGTCCATAAATATATTGGTTATGTGGTAATACCGACCGTTTCAGTATGACTTCTCCACAAGATGGTGGATATTGCCCCCCCACGGTGACTTCAGTCCTATGGCTGTGTGCGGTGATGGCAAGCGTAATACCCCCATTTCGTCCGTTACAGGCACCTGGCAGTACACGCACCTTGTTCTTGATCTGCAACGTGCTAATAGGGGGCTCGGTGAGGACTGTAAGTCCATTATGTGCAGATCGGACAATAATTTTTGTGTAGGAGTAATTGATTAGTGCTGCACTGGGCGACGTGTTGTAAGCACGGTATGGTTTGCCATCCAAAGTATGTGTGTCGATTGCGGATTGATCGAATAGATGATCGTCGATGACGAGATCGCCATCGATGTGTTTAAGACCCCGTGCCTGCAGGTTTTTCAGTAAGGTCCAGAAGCGTTCAATCACAAACCAGGGATCTCCGCTGCCCTTAAGGACCAGATCCCCCTTAAGCGTTCCTGCTTTCAACGTACCGTTTAAATAAATTTTTGTTTCCCACCGATAGCCCGGGCCTAGCAGGTCCAGCGCAGCGATGGTCGTGAGGAGTTTCATGGTAGACGCGGGGTTTCGCGGTGTGTCAGCTAGGTGCGATACCAGGGGTATCGATGCCCCTGCTTCTTTGATCAAAATGCTGATCGATGAAGGGGATATATCCTCCTCATTCAATAATTTGGCAAGTGGATCGGGCAGTCTGGCCTGTGCTGCGGTGCTGGTTGCAAGTACACTGACTAGGCAGACCAAGCGCGCAGCAGTTTGGAGGATCATTGGGTATTTTTTTATCATGACCCGGGTGTTGCTTTTTTCACGCAAACCCCCATGTGATGGTTGAAGTGCGATCGGGACAGCCTGTTATAATTTGAACCGGCGCACCGTTATTGTCTGTAATACTGATCCGACATCGCAACATGGCACAAAAGAGCATATTCAGAGTTGTTTTCCATAGCCAAGGCAATGTTTACGAGCTTTATGCCCGTGAAGTCTCCCAGGGCGCTATGTACGCTTTCGTTGAAGTTGGCGATATTATCTTTGGAGAACGTTCGAAGCTGGTGGTAGATCCTTCGGAGGAAAAACTCAAATCAGAGTTCAGCGAGGTCAAACGGACCTATATTCCTTTGCATGCGGTTATCCGCATCGACGAGGTTGAAAAAGAGGGTAAAGCCAAGATTACGCCGACTGACGGTGAGAAGATCGGCAACATATCGCCCTTCCCGATGCCACTCAAACCCCCCGCAGCCGATTGATCGACAGCAAATAGGGACTTAACCGGCAGACCAGACACAATTCACACCGGTGCCACCCAGACCGCAGTACCCAGCCGGGTTTTTTGCTAGGTACTGTTGGTGATAGTCCTCAGCATAGTAAAACTCGGTAGCTGGAAGAATTTCGGTTGTAATGGGATCGAAGCCATGCTCTCCGAGAGTTTTCTCATAAGATCTTCTCGAACTTTCAGCTTCTCCCGCCTGTTCCTGATTAAAGGTGTAGATGCCTGACCGGTACTGCGTACCGATGTCGTTTCCCTGCCGCATACCCTCGGTCGGATCATGCGCTTCCCAGAATATTTTCAGCAATGCCGCATAGTCGGTGTGTGTCGTCTCATAAACTACTAGAACGACTTCATTGTGGCCAGTCAGACCTGAGCAGACTTCTTCGTAGGTAGGGTTTGGTGTGAGGCCGGCTGCATACCCCACTGCCGTTGTATAGATGCCATCGTGCTGCCAGAAAAAACGTTCTGCACCCCAAAAACAACCCAAACCGAAGATGGCTTTTCTGCAGTTGTCGGGGAACGGTTCTTTAATGGGGCGACCGCTGACAAAGTGCTGGTTAGTGACACTCAGGGCATGCTCTCGACCCGGCAACGCTTGCTTTCTGGACGGGAGATTCAATGTTTTCTCAGCAAATCCGAACATGGTCGTTATTCCCATTTCTCACGTCGACCCCAGGTGACACGTGGTTTTCCTGCAAGGTCTGGGCTGGAAACTATAGTCTCGAATCCACCTTGCGACAATAACTCGTGCACAGCGTATTCTTGGTCACAGGCATGTTCAAGTACCAGCGCACCCTGGCTGTCCAGATAACCTTTGGCCGCGGCGCAGATTATGCGCAGTGCATCCAGGCCATCGTAGCCTGATATCAATGCATCGACAGGTTCGTACAATGTTCCAACTTCCAGCCTCGGGTCTCCCACTCGTACATAAGGTGGGTTACTTACGATGAGCCGATAGTGCTGATCTGCCAAAGGCGTAAACCAGTCGCCCTGGCGGAAGGTGACATTCTGGATTCCCAATCTGGTTGCATTTTTCATTGCGACCTCCAAGGCAGATTGGGAACTGTCGGTTGCCGTGACTTGAACATCCGGTCGTTCAGTAGCAATAGCCAGTGCGATTGCACCACTGCCCGTACCGAGGTCAGCAACGTTGCAGGGTTGGTCTGGTAAGTGTTCCAGTGCCCGCTCGACCAGTAGCTCAGTTTCGGGTCGTGGAATCAGCACTTCTGGACTGACCAGCAGGTCCTGAGACCAGAACTCTTTTCGTTGCAAAAGATAGGCGATCGGTTCACCGGCCGCACGTCGGTTGATCAGCGTCGAAAAGAAGTCTCTTTGCCGATTCGTCAGTACCGGTGACTGATTGCGGGTCACCGCGCTCCGGTCGATTCCGCAAACCGAACAAAACAGCAACTCTGCGTCCAGGGCTGGTGTGTCGCTGATTTTGTTGAGCCGACTTGTGGCCTGATACAAAAGTGTCGCAGTATCTGGCAGATTCATTCCGATGCCATTTCGGCAAGGAGATCAGCTTGATGTTCTGTGCCCAAAGGTTCTACAACTTGCAAAAGATCCCCGGATAGAATCTCATCGAGCTTATAAAGCGTTAGATTGATACGGTGATCGGTAACCCGGCCCTGAGGAAAATTGTAGGTTCGAATGCGTTCAGATCGGTCCCCGCTACCGACAAGATTGCGGCGGTTTTCAGCTTCGGCCTCGTGTTGTTTTCGTTGTTCAGCTTCCAGTAACCTGGATCGTAGAATCGACATGGCGCGAGCCTTGTTTTTGTGTTGAGAGCGCTCATCCTGGCACTCCACCACTATCCCGGATGGGAGATGCGTGAGGCGCACCGCGGAATCGGTTCGGTTGACGTGTTGGCCACCGGCCCCAGAGGCACGGAAAGTGTCGACCCGCAGATCTGCAGTGTCGATCGCCACATCGTTGATTTCGTCGGCTTCGGGCATGATGGCCACCGTGCACGCCGAAGTATGAACCCGGCCTTGAGCTTCTGTTTCTGGCACACGCTGTACCCTGTGGGCACCGGACTCAAACTTCAGCCACGAGTAAGCCCCTCGACCGACAATCCTACTGATAATCTCCTTAAAGCCGCCATGCTCGCCCGCGCTCTGACTCATGATTTCGATTTTCCATCGTTGTTTTTCGACAAAGCTGCTGTACATACGGAAAAGGTCTCCGGCAAACAGAGCAGCTTCGTCACCGCCTGTTCCGGCCCTGATTTCAAGAAAAATGTTCCGCTCGTCGTTGGGGTCTTTGGGGATCAAAAGCTTTTGTAATTGAACCTGAAGTGTATCAAGCTGCATCTGCAGTCCGGGCAGTTCCTCCCGGGCCATTTCCCGGATCGAGAGGTCATCGTCGTTGGCCATAATCTCGGTCTGGCCGAGTTCCTGGACCAGCTTTTGGTATTCCTGAAACTGGGTTACCACAGGGGAGATATCCGCAAGTTCAATGGACAGGTCGCGGAACGAATCCTGTTGAGCGATCACGCTAGGATCGGACAGGAGTGCATTGATTTCTTCTTGGCGCTCGGCCAGTTGTTCGAGCTTTTCCTGAATCGAAGGATTCATGGATCAGTCCGGTAGCTTGAATAGTTTTCGAGCAGCGTCTATGAGAGCGCCGTTGCCATCTTCATCGGCATGTTTTAGGGCCTGGCTGGGTGCATGAGCGAATTTTCTTGAAAGCGTACGGGCAAATGCTTCAAGGACTTCGCCGGGGTCCTCTCCATTTTCTATACGGCGCTGAGCCTGGCGAAGTTCACTGTCTTGCAGGGCATCGATCTGTCCTCGGATAGCGCGGATTGTAGGTATAGACTCAAGCGATCGAAACCAGCGCATGAAACGGATTACCTGCAGATCGATGATCTTTACTGCATCATCAGCAGCCTCTCTGCGTGAGCCAATGTTCTTTTCTACGATTTCCTCAAGATCATCTACCGTGTAAAGGAAAACGTCTCTGAGAGATCCAACTTCGGGTTCAATGTCACGCGGTACCGCAAGATCAATCATCAAAACTGGTTTGTGGCGGCGTATCTTTAGAGCCCGTTCAACTGTGCCCTTGCCGACAATGGGCAGTGTGCTGGCCGTAGAAGCGACAACGATATCAGCTTCATGAAGTCGGTCTGCGATGCCTGCCAGTGAGATGGCCTCACTGTTATGTCCGTCTGCCAGTGTTTGTGCACGTTCGATCGAACGGTTTGCAACAATAATGTGGTTCACGCCACTGTCACGACAGTATCG
>LUMD01000006.1_pt1 | contig 52719 bp, 73 predicted proteins | sample 729651 | NCBI WGS metagenome assembly LUMD01 (sample SAMN03860272, study PRJNA289734) | marine metagenome | biome: seawater column; feature: ocean; material: water; isolation source: Red Sea water column Station 34 - depth 258m | place: Saudi Arabia: Red Sea | collected 2011-10-15 | depth 258 m | reverse complement strand
CTTGACCTTCGTGGCACTCAAATCACTGAGCTACCAGAGGGTTTGAATGTAGGTGGCTTTCTTGACCTTTGTGGCACTCAAATCACTGAGCTACCAGAGTCATTTTCATGCGAATCGCTCTATCTAGCGCCTGAGAATTTCAAAGAGGTGGAAAGTAAGGCTAACTGCGGAGCTCACTCTAGAGCCATTTTTGTGTTGATAAATAAAGGTGAGTTCTACGTGGCAGCAGGATGCTTTTTTGACACGTTCACGAAATTCTGTGAAGCGGTTAACGGCATATATTCGGGCGATTCCGCTGAAAATTACATCGCTGACGCTCAAGAGTGCATTGACAAGCTTACAGCTAACTTGGCGAGCGCAGCATAAACCGCGCCCCCGAAGGGGCACACACCACGGCTGCTAAGTTTTGGACAGACAGAGCAGCCATAGCAACGAGGATGATAAACGATGGAAATCAGAACCACAAACACTAAAGGCTTATTTTGCCTTCAATGGCGTGATAGTGGCGTAAATGGCAGTGAGTATTTTACTCGCCTAGAAACTATCACCAATTCACGTGACACCGATGTAACGCTATACAGAGGTGGCAGACCTGGCACAACGCTAAATCTTGAAACTGAAGCAGTAGACGCGTTTTTTGAAATGGCTAACAACGTTGATGTGCGCATTGATGTAATCAACCCTTTTCCAGCAACTGAAACAGTTCCGTCGACTGCCAAGGATGGCAACTCTATGGAGGATGCAGCGTGATTTCAAGATTCTTTGTTCACAAATCTGTTAGCACTGCAAACAAGTGGTGCCGAGTGGCGAACTCTTTAAATTTCGTTCAATTCAATGTCGTTTCAGTTCCTTCAGGCTGGATCGTGACTTCTTCAAAAAAGGTACAGACAAATGGATAACCAACAACTAGCGCCAATTGAAATGTTTCGCCGCGACCTGCAAAAAGAAGGTTCGCGTTTGAAAGCCAGTTTGCCAGCACACTTACCATTAGAGCGCTTCCAGCGTGCCGCAATGATAGCGGTTGAAAACAACATGGAATTACTAGCTTGCGAACCTCAAAGCCTAATGACTTCTTTAAGCCGCTGTGCGCAAGACGGTCTTGTGCCTGATAACCGCGAAGCAGCCATGGTTATATTTAACACTAAGAGCGGAAATAACTGGGTAAAGAAAGCTAAGTATATGCCTATGGTCGATGGTGTTCTAAAACGCGCTCGCCAGTCTGGTGAAATATCCACAATTACGGCACGCGCAGTTTACGAGAACGACCAATTTGATTACTGGATTGATGAAGACGGTGAGCACGTTCAATTCAGACCCAACCTTCATGGCGATCGCGGTGGCTTTAAACTTGTTTTCGCTATGGCTAAAACCAAGTCGGGCGAGTTAATTGTTGAACCTATGTCGAAAGACGAGGTTGAAAAAGTTCGCATGTCTTCAAAAAACCCCGACAAAGGGCCATGGAAAGACTGGTATGAGCGCATGGCATGTAAATCTGTATTGCATCGCCTATCACGCCGCTTACCTAACAGTAGCGAAATTATGGAAATGCTAAAGCACGACCATGAAGGTTACAACTTCAACGATCGCGAAATGAAGGATGTCAATTCAAAGCCTTCACGCGACACCTACACCATGGACAGTTTTACTGCTGAGCGTAACAAGCTGGCCTCAATGATTGATTCAGGGCGTCAGACAGCACAAAGCATTATTGCCATGAAGTCGAGCAAATACGACATCCCTGAAGATGTACGTTCCGAAATCCTTTCTCTTGAAGCGGAGACACAAGCATGAAAATTCATAGTGATTTAGCGCAAGGTACAAAATCCTGGCACGAACTACGTGCAAGCGTAGATGGCACCGCAAGTGAAGCGGCAGCAATGCTTGGCCTAAGCAAGTACACCACGCGCAGCGAGTTATTAAAGCAAAAGGCCACTGGTGTAACCCCTGAAGTATCACCTTCACAGCAGCGCCTTTTTGATAAGGGCCATGAAGTTGAAGAGTTAGCGCGTGTAATTGCTGAGTCCTTCATTCAGGAGGAACTCTACCCAGCAGTTATCACAAACGAAGTTGAAGGCTTAAAGCTTCTTGCCTCAATGGATGGCCTAACCATGATGGGTGATCGCGGCTGGGAGCATAAAATCTTTAATGCTGAGTTTGCCGAAATGGTTAAAAACGGCATTGTACCAGATACCCACTGGCCACAGCTTGAACATCAAATGATTGTGAGCGGTGCGGAAGTAATACTTTTCACCGTATCAGATGGCACCGAAGAAAAGCGCGAACAGGTATGGTACGAGTCAGTACCAGAGCGCAGAGCGCAAGTTATTAACGGCTGGAAACAGTTTAAATCCGACCTAGAAGCCTACGTTCCTACTGAAAAAGTAGAAAAGGTAGAAGCAGAGCCAGTGCGCGAATTGCCAACCATCAACTACAAGATGAATGGTCTAGCACTAGAGTCGAACCTAGAAGCATACAAGCAAGCTGCCACTGACCTTGTAGCTCTATCTGAAAAGCCACTTGAATCAGACCAAGACTTTGCCGATGCCGAAGCGCGTCAAAAGGTATTTACGAAAGCAGAGAAAGACATTAAGGACGCATGCGATCGCGTTATGGGTGAGATTGATTCAATCGATACCTTTGTAAAAGACATGCGCTTTATCTCTGAACAGATTCGCCAAGCGCGACTAGCTGAAGGCAAGCAAATCAAAGCGCGTAAAGAAGAATTGCGCGAAGAGATTCTTAACAAGGCTAATCAGGAAGCCTCAAAGTCGCTTAATGAAGCTATGGCAAAAGTTAACGCCAAGCTGCCTAACATAGACTTTGACCCGTTCGCAGCCATGAAAGGCAAGCGCACCATCGAATCACTTCAAGACGCAGCTGATACCGAAGTCGCAAAAGCAAAAATCCAAATCAACGAGTTTGTTGAATTAGCCATGGGTAATGCCTTGCACCTTTCTACACAAGCGCAGGGTTATGACTTCCTCTTTAACGACTGGGCCCAAATTGCTTTCAAAGCAACTGAGGACTTCAAAACGTTGGTAACGGCTCGCATTGCTAACTACCAGGCTGAACAAAAAGCCAAAGAAGATGCAGAACGTGAACGCATTCGCCAAGAAGAGCAAGCGAAACTGCAACGTGAAGCTGAAGCGAAAGCGCGAGCAGAGCGCGAAGCCGAAGAGCAGAAGAAGCGCGAAGAGCAAGCCAAGCGTGATGCGGAAGAGAAAGCCCGTTTTGATGCAGAGGCAGAAAGCAACAAGCAATACGTGGCAGCAACAAACCAGTTAGCACAGGAAGCCCCCTCCCATGAGCCAAAAGAAGAAGTTCAGCCAGAACCGCAAGCGAAGCCAGCGCCTAGCATGGTTCGACAAGAACAAGCACCAACGCGCCAATACTCAGTAATGGAGCTTAACGCTATGGACCAGCTAGCCAAGCTAGTTGAAGGAGCCAACAAGCCTTACGCCAGCGATTTACGCGAGTTCGTTGAATCGGTTAAGGCTAACAACTTGAAGAAGGTGGCGTGATGAACGCCGCCGACCTTAAAGCCGGTGATAAGTATGAAATGGTTTTTCCGTTTCGCGCTGAGCACTTTATGGGAACTCTCTATTGGATTGGCGGCTGTGAAGTTCATGATGAAACTGACGGACATAGCGTTAGTGAGCGTTTCTTTACGGCAGATGGTGAAGGAAAAGTGATTTATGAAATTCTCTCTATCGCTGAAATGCCAGGTCGCTACATGGATCGCGTGATTTTCAAGAGAAGCACCATTGACCCTGAGGGAGATACGGCTAACCCAGGTGAAATAAAAATGCTAACAGTGCGCAAGTTTATAAAAGACATAACTTCGCGCACGCCGTTCCCAGTTGATTATGAGTTAGAGGCGGCTTAGGCCACCTCTGTAACTTTTCTTACTAAAAGGTAATAAAACTTATGAGTGAACCAAAACAAACAAACGTTGATGACTTCGTAGGCGAGTTGGAAGCGGGTATTTTCAAAGAGCGTTTAGCAATCATGCTTACCGAAGCAGCCCTTGGCGCCGTGATGCACAACCGCAAAGGCAAAGTAAACGTCAGCTTTGACATTACGCGTGTAAACGAGTCAGGCCAAGTAATGATTTGCGCAAACCTTAAAAACACCAAGCCAATACGCATTCATGCCACTGTGGTAGCACGTGTTCAGGATTTACTAGAGACAGGTGCAAGTATTGAAAAGGTATGCCAGAAAACAGGGCTTTCTTTTAAGCGAGCTTCGGCATTAATCGACACTATTCAAGGTCAAGCACAAATGGGGAGAGTGGCGTGAGTGAATTAGTAAAATGCGCAACATGCAAAACTGAAAAGCCATTCAGTGAAATGAAAACATGCATGCACGCTGGTTTGGAATATAGTGTTTGTGATATGCCCTGCATGATTAAGTTTTATGAAGGGGAAATAAAGCCAGATATCGTTATCACGCCCAACTTAGAGGAAATGGGCAAGCTTGGCATGAACCCGAAAGAATACCACTTGCACAAGGAAAATTTAGAGTTAAGCGAACAACTAGCAAAGGCTAATGAGCGGGTTGCGGAGTTGGAGTCAGTGGTTGCAGCGGCAATACATGCTTTTGATGCTTACGAGATGGATGTTGATACGTATCCCACCATTGAGCATGTGATGTTAAAAAATAACCTGCAATCACACTTAAACAAATTCGCCATAGAGAAGAAGATTGAGGCGTATAAGTTGGTTTTAAATGAGTACGGGCGCGGTATGCACCCTGACCACCAAAACTCTTTAAGGTCACTTATAGAACAACTACGCAAGGAGCAAGAGTGATGCGCAAACAACCCAAAGAGCGTTTGAAGAAGGCTGCTAAGCTTATGAAAAAGCCAGCCGGTAAATTTGAGCCTATACAGCTTTCACTTGCGTCTAATGTACCAAGCTGGATGACTAGAGCGTTCAGCAATAATCGCTACACGGTAATGATAGACGACAACTGTATTATGTCTGACGGTAAACCAGCTATTAAGGCAATGGTGCAACGCCATGACGATGCAATATTCCCAAATCACTGGGCCGAAATGCAACGCATTAAGAATGAAATATTTGGGCCCGAATCAGTAGCGGTTCAATACTTCCCGGCAACTTCAAACCTAATAGACAGATTCAATATCTATTGGATGTTTATATTTGAAGAAGGCCGCATCCCTATTTATAAGGAGGAATGCTAGTGACTAAGCGCAAAGCAAACACCCCAATCAAGCGCAAGCAAATGATTGCCAGAACTGCGCTTAAAAACCTTTGCATTGCAATGGTATTAGGTGAGGCAAAGTATTGCACGGTAATGAATTACAAATCGTGCAATGAAGTTAAGGTTTCTCAGCAAGTCGCTGAACTTATCGCCGGGTTACCGTGGAAATGGTATTTCGAGTGTTCAGTAGTATGCCGTGATCAATAAGGCAAAGAGTACATCGTTAGCGAAACGGTTCATTGTGAGTCAGCTTATCGCCAGTCTGACCCAAGACTTAACGAATTTATAAACACGCACCACAAAGCGTTTTTAGCAAAACAGAATAACCTACACGTTATCACCCTGGCATGGGTAGCCGTTCCCGCTATCGGTGACAAAGTAGATTTAGAAATTGAAACACTAGACAAGATATACACCAAGCTAGGTGCATTTGAATACTTGTCTACGTGGGAAAATAACCAGTTGGAGAAAGCAGCATGATTAGTATCGCTAAAGAGACAGGTAAAATTTCCTTACCTCTTATTATTGGTGAGTATTCGATGATTCCTTTTAATCTAAAAACTCTTGAGGGCTTGCCAGGTTACGCAAAATCAATCGCAAGCAAAATGCTTGATGGAGTGAAAAATAGAGATGGAATTGCCTTCTTTACCATTCATGGTGAAAAATTAAAAAAAGGAGAAACGCTAAGGCGAGGTGGCCCTCACACCGATGGTAATTATGAGCCACTAGAAATGACTTTTGGTGGTGGCTGGAAGGTTGGTCAAGACGGAAGGAACATCGATAACCCTATTCACAAACGCCAATACAACACTGATAAAGGCGGCATTATAATCTGCTCAAACTATCACGCGTGCAAGGGTTGGATAGGAGAGTATTACGCCTTGCCGAATAAAGGTGGGGATTGTTCTCACATTGATTTGGGGGAAGGTTTTGATTTAAAGGCTGACACTGTTTACTACGGTAACAACCACTTTATCCACGAATCCCTGCCTATGAATGATGATGTTCATCGAGTTATGGCTAGAATCACTATGCCCGAAAATCACGAATATGAATTTTCTGAACGCGAGGCTACCAATGACTAACCAAGAAATACTAGCGAATGGGCCTGAAGGTTGGACGCATGTTGCAATTGTTGAAGAACACGCTCACTACTGCAAGCTTTCAGATGGAATTATGCGCGATAAGTTTGTTGGCGTAAAAGATATGTGGACTCAGTTTCAGGGGTTTGAAGACGTATCGCATTTTCGATCACGCGAAGACATTGAGCGCATCATTTATCTTGAAAGTATGTTGAAGGGGGAAGCAACGTGAGTGAAGAAATAAAGAAAGTTCAAATTCGTGGCCCATACTTTATGAGCCAAAATGAATTATTTGCAAAGCTTGGTGTAGGCCGATCTACCTATGAAAAACTAACGAACCCGAGCAGCGAACACTACGACCCTGACTTTCCAAAACCGGTAAGCCTATTTACTGGGAAGAAGTTTCGCTACTCTTCAATCGATGTTGATCACTACATCAAAATGAAATCACACGTTAGCGAGGCGGCTTAGCTCTTCTTGAGCCGCTTCGCTTATCATCTTGCACCAAAGTTCATACGCTTCTAATTGGTCGTTTATCCAATCATGTTTGTTGTAAACGGCCATTATCCCGCCCAACTCATGCCCTAACATTTTCTCAGTGACATGCGGTAAAATTCCCTGCTCAGAGAGTCGGGTAGAAATTGTTCGCCTAAAATCGTGAGGTGTGAAAGCGCGATAGCTTTTGTCTATGTCTAGCATCTTCAGCCTAAGCCTGATCACGTATTTCCTTAAAGCTGGATGGGTGACACAAGTACCAAGGTGCGCCCCAGGTATTAGGTAACCATCTTTTCCGTAGGTATCATCGAGTTCTTGTATAATCGCTTTGGCTTTTTCTGGTATAGGCCTTCTTAACTCTTTGCCGTTCTTACTTCGCTCTGGCGGCAACGTCCAAATGCCACGCTCTAAATCGAACTCACTTCTAGGCGCTTCGCGTATTTCACCATTACGCGCACCAAATATAAGTAGTAGTTTTGTGCAATTCTTTATTGCCGGCGTTGCGCGAGATTTATTAATCAATGCCCACAACAAACCAACTTCGTGCATCTGCAAATTACGCTGCCCCTGCTTAGGCTTATCACCTACGGCGCTGATCTCAAAGTCAAGTACGGTAGAGCCAGTAATATAGGAACGGGAGCGAGCCCAGCGCAAAACCGTTTTAACCAGTTTAAGCACTTGGCCAGAGTTAACACGTGATGTTTTTTCAGCTACGTTGTCAAAGAACCTTATCCATTCTTCACGCGCTGCGGTCTGAACATCAACATTAAAGTTTTTATCAAGTAAGTATATGCTAGCGGTGCTTTTGTACTGACCTTGCGTTTTAGGCTTTAAAGTGGGCACTTTTATTTCAAGCCACTTCTGAGTGCAGTACGCAAGTGTTACTTTCTGTTTAACTTCCACTTCTGGCACCTTCGGATCAAAGCCTTCATAAAGCCTTCGCCTTAGTGATATGAGTTTTTCCCTCGCCTCATCAAGTGAGTATTCAGGGTAAGTGCCCATAGTCATTCGCTTTTGTTCGCCTTCAAAGCGATATCGAAACACCCAAGTAAGTTTGCCTTTAAGACCGCAACTAATGTAGAGTCCATCCCTATCGGGAATGATTTTAGTGTTTTTGTTTTTCTTTCCGTGTAATGCCTGAAGCTTAGATTCCGTAAGGGCCATAGTTAAAAATATCATTCGACACAAGAGTCGCGATATTTCGACACAACAGCGAAACATATTCAAGCTTTAAATAAGCGCATTTGACGCAAAAGTGAAACGTTAACAATGGAAAAATATGAAAGAACCTTTTAAAAACGAGGCCTACAAGCTAAAAAGTCACATAAGAGAACAAAACGAAATTAAAACATTTCTTTGGTACGTTTTAGAAACCACTACATTTTTAAAGGGATAGAGGCAAGTTTAAAAATGATTCATCCCAACTTCGACACATTTTTAAAAATTCGACTCAGATCGCAATAGTAAACCCCACTTAACACCACAACAAAAAGTGCTATACTTTTAACTCATTCCATTTGCGATAGAAAAACAAGAGTCGAAAACCAGCTATGGCTAGACAATCTAAACTAAAGAAAATAGCGAGACACTGGCGCACTTGGAACTTCTATTATGTGCTCGCTTTTTTCATTGTAATTTTTTCTCTAGAAACCTATGTTAGATTGAATTAATTCACTTCGTTCCACCGCTTGTTGAATCGCGCTGCAGTGGTCTTCATTTGATCCTCTATCCTTTGAAGTTTCTTTTCTTTTTCCGCATAAGATAGTGATTCGTTTATCTCAATTCTGTCACGTTGTTCGCGAAGTAGTTTCATGCGCTTATCAAGCATACCCATCATACCTTGAAGCTTTAACTTGTCACCGTACTCCTTTCTGAACTCTAAGCGCTCTTTACCTCTTAGCGAATCCATTTCAGCATCGATGTTTTTAAGCTGCTGTCTCGCCTCGTAGAACTGAGTAATGTCAGCGTAAGGCTGAACTTTGCCGTTAAGCTGCCTTGCAAAAGGAATGTCGGTATATCCAAGTTCACCGCCCTGCGAAGACTTTAAAATATTGTCATAAATACGAGAACCAAAGCGGTACAAGCCACCCAATGAAAATTCAACCAAGTGTTCTATTGAGTCGGGGCTTACGTCATACCAAGGATTTTCACCGTTTACTTTATAGCTGCGGCCATCACCTATTACGTCATTCATAAAGCTAGCCATCCATTTGTACCCACCACCGGTAGACCTCATAGACATTTGCGAGTCGCGAAGCTGCGCTCCGTAAGGATTGTTTTCGCGGTAGATTGGGCCACCGAAAAAGTTCTTATTGAGAGCAATTTCTATTAGTGGCTTTCCTATTGTAGGAGTGCCAGCAAGAAAAGCTGACTCTGCACCATTATCGCCAACAGGTGAACCAAGAGGAACGAAAGAGGCATAAACAGAAAGCGCCATTTCTGCAGCTAGGTCACCGCTCTTTCTCGTATCACTATTGATCGCCGCTTCTGCAGCATCACCAAGGTTGTAGAAAATGTTATAGCCGTAAGGCAGTGGAATTTTTAAATACTCGCCAGGCTCACCACCCCATAAGGTTTTAGGAATGATAAAGTTTCTTTCACGAACACCTTTAGGTATTTTATCCCAATAAGGCACATCATCTTCATCATCGCCGGCCATTTCACGCATAAGCGCTGCCCATCCGAATGAAGCAAGCGAAATACCTACCGCAACCTTTTGAGCCATGTTCAGCGATTTCTTGCCAGTAACTTCATCAACCTTAGGTGTAATGATAGCCCGGGCAAAGTTAGCGTTACCTTGAACAGCCGCATTAAAGAACATATAGAGGCTGTTTAAGAAAGTGCCAATCTCGCCTTTACGGTTAAAGTTAACTGTTAAGTTCTTGGCAAAGCTCGCCGCTTTTTCTCGGGTTACCCCTGCTTTACGCGCTTCAATATAAGAAGATAGCCTTACACCGTTTTCGATACCACCATTGACGTTTTCAATGAAGTCACCAATCTTATGCTTGGCTTTGAGTAGCTTTCCTTTATTGGTGCCGTTTGCCATATCAAGAAGATCGGCTAAGTCGGTTCCTATCTTGTCAACTTCTTTACTATCGAAATAACCTGTCTTGGCGCCATCACTAAGAAACTCTTCGATCCATTTATACATTGGGTCGGTTTCATCCAACTTGCCAGCACTGTGTTGCCATAGCGACTTCACGGCTTTACCTGAGCCTTTGATCATCTTCATGGCTATGGCTTTATCTTTCACCTTGCCATCAGTTAAATCTTGCTCAGCTAACGCATTGAACAAAGCAGTTTGAATGTCTCGAGTAAAGTTGGTAACGGTAAATTCAGGGTTTAAGCTGGTGTTCACCATAGATAGCCAACGCGTAACCTCAGACATTGAACGGGTGAACGTATTCATTTGCTCGGGGCCCATGTTCTTCATGGCCTTCATTAGCAATCCGTCTTTGTCTTTCAGTTTTATATATTTTGACTGACCATCTACCTTTACTGAAAAGTAATCGTCTTTGCGTGAGCGCATATCAATAGGCTGGTTTTCTTTTACCTCGCCGTTCACGATACGTCTTTCAGTGTCGGGGTTGTCTTCGGTGAACACTTCCCAAATGTCAGGGTTTGGGTTCTCTTCTACCATTTTCAGGAATGTTCGCCCTACTTCATTTTTGCGGGAACGAATAATAGTAGCTGACAAGTCTTGAATAGCGTGAGCGGTTGGTGATTCGGCAATGGTTCTTCTACCCATGGCTCGCATTGACTCTTTACCACGAATATCAAAACCGCTTCCAGTTTTCTCCACTGTGTTACCTTCGCTATCTTCAGCGTAGCCTTTCAGTGGCACATAAAACTCATAGGTCGCATCCCATACGTCTAAAAGCGATTCATCTTCTAAGCCTGCATCGCGCATTAACTCACGGCGTTTCTGCGTAATTTTATAGACTTCGCTTGCCGCCGCCTCTAGGCCTCTAAGTTTTCCCTCTTGCTCGTATCGAGAAAGTATTGCGTCAGCTTCAGCATTTGTCATGCCCGAGCCGCCATCTTGCATTTCAGGATTAATTGACGCGATGTGGGCGTTTCTTTCCCTGGCATGTTTAGCGATAAGGAATTGATCAAGCTCTGCAGAATCGATGTTGTTATTTGTTATTGCATCAACTAACGGCTTAACGTGGTTCTTTTCCATCTTGTTTAAGTCGTTTTCAGTTTTGCCATAAAACAACTCTTCAGCTCGGTAAGCGTTTTGGTCTTCTGGCAACTCTCGCCCTGTAGCTTTTTCAATACTCGCTTGCATGTCCTTAATAGGCGCGAACTTATCTTGTAGCTTGCGCTTAAACCAATCCTTAGACCACTTCTTTTCTACCGGCGCAGAGAACGTGGCTGCATCATCGGTTGTGCGGAATAATGTTTCAGCAGGGCTTTGACTTGGGCCATTTTTAGCCGCCGCTCTCGCCTGCTTCAGCACATAGAATAAATCACTATCGGTAACTTTTGAAAGTCCAGGTAAACCAAGTTTACGTAGACCTTCCCTGATCATGCCTACTATCTCACGCGCTAAACGTTTAACAGATGGCTTATTGCTTTGCTGCAGGTGCGCTAGAAGTTCATCCATAAGTACGCGGTTTTTCATTTCCTGCGGCATATTGGTTTTGTCTAAACCTTTGATGTATTTCTCTAGGTTAATGCCGTGGCGCTTCGCTGTTTCGCGCAATCCTTGCAGGCCACCGTTAGCAATAAATAGTGAGTTGAGCTTTTTGGTAATGTCATCGCCAAACAGGTTTTTAATGCCTAAGTGACCATAAGCCTCGTGGAAAAGCGTTGTTTCCATATCAAGTGCGCTGGTATGCTGATCTAAAACCACATGGACTTTGCCTTTATGGAATACGCCTTTTACTTGATACTCTACGCCTTGGGCTTTTGCTGCATCTTTTATTTCTGTAGGAAGATCATCATAAGAAGAAACAACAGAAACGTAATTCTTATCCGCGCTAGTGAGCCCCTTAATGAATCGACTGACGATTTCATTTGCATTAGAACGGCTGATGGTACGCGTGTTGGCGTTACCAGTGACAGTGCCAGCGGCAGAGAATAAAGCCTTGCTTTCATCGAAAGTTGTCAGGTCAACGATTTCGCTAATTGATTTACCATCAACTGTTACAATACCGTCAAAGCCATCTTTAATGATTGCTTTACTTAACGCCTTGCCAGTTTTACCGCCGTAGCTTTCACTTAAAGCCTGCTTCCAATTAAGGTTGTCGTTATCAATAACTAAAGGGTTATTGAAGGTTATTTCGCCTGCCTCAAAATTTCCGTAGCTTGGCTTATCACCATCGTGATAAGTGACGTACTTGGCCGATGGTTCATATCCTCTACCAAATGGCGAATCTTTATCAGGAATGCCAAACATTTTGGTAGCAGAATCTCTATTGTGAAGGTATGGGAAAGTAACAGGCTTGCCAGTTTCAAATAACTTGCCATCAACTTTTACTTTGGCTTTCTTAGGGCCATCACCCTGCCTAAATAATGCAACATCACCACTGTCATTCTCTTTGCTTTCGATGGTATTAAAAAGATCATCAAAAGCCGCTTCCACTTCTGCAATCTCATCGGCCTTGATGTAAGGATAGCGGTTATCATCGCGCACAAAATCGGTGGCACTTGTGACGTTAGCTAAGAATTCATTGTCATAACCGTTAGCGCTCATTTTGGCTTTTACATAACTTTCAAATGCTCGCGCTGCCATTTCTAAATTGCTTGACCAATAGCCGCCGGCTTTCCCTTTATCTAATCGGCTAGAGCGTTTCGCAAAGTCCAATCCATTCAGCGTATCAACAAGGTTTTTAAATGATACGGCAACTTCGTGGCGCACACCTTCTACCCTACGCCATTCATTTTTATTAATGCCGCGCATGTCTTTAAAGCGACTCTCAGGAACGGAATAACCTCTAGGGCCAATGTAATAGGTTTCAGGGTTATGCGTAATGAAGTTGCCTTTTTCTGTGGTCGGCAATGTATCGCGTTTCTTTTGAAAATAGTTATCTAGTGCGTGGAACCATTCATGTGCGAGTGAGCCTGCCCCCTTGGTTTTGGTGAGGTTTATCACTACTTCGCCTGGCTCGTAATGAGCCATAGCTTTTCCTCGACCATTGGCGCCAAAAGCAAAACCTAGCTTACCTTCAAGGCTTAATGCTCTAGGTGGTACGCCCGTTATGTTAGCCAAGTCCATTAGTGCGTCATACGTACCGTTAAGCATGTCTTGACGCTCTTTGCCTTGCTTCACCCACTTACCAAAGGTGCCGCGCTTAATTCCAAACGTATTTTGGAAGTCTTCAGCGGTTGCATTTTTCCCATTACGGTAATCTTCACCGGTGCGAGGCTTGTTAACTTTATTGCGAATGTCAGCTTTAGTTACATTTACTCTAGCCTTGTGCGACTCCCACGACTCTACCAACTTGCTATTGTTGTTTTTGATGAAGTCGAAAGCTTCTTTGCTTGAGTCGAATGTGGCAAGCCTTGTGTATTCTGGATCACCCTTCTTGTTGACAAAGTAGCTGCCCTTTCTACCGCTCACCTCAAATTTCATTTGTGGCTTTTCTACTTTCTCTTCAAGGAACGGCTTGATTTGCTCCGCTAAAACTTTAGGGTCGGTAGAATTAAATTCGCGGTTTCTGCCGTTAATGCGAACATAGGTTTTAGGGTTAGGGATATCAAGCTTATCTGTTTTAGGGTTGAAATCCATAGAGTCAGGGTAAGACAATACGCGCTCTACCTTGCCCCAGTCTTTGCGGTCAAGCTCACTGATTAAGTCCACTTTTGCAAAGAAGTCTTGAAGGTTTCTTTTACCACCCAACTCTTTCATTTTTTCTTTAGTGATTTTGCCAGTAAGCAAACCGTCAACCACATTGTCTTTAACTAGCTGACGATAGTTTTTTACTTTTTCTACCCAGCGTTGCTTTTTATATGACTGATTTGGCTTGCGCGGTATTTCTCCGCGAGCGGCAAAAGCGAATGCTGACGCATACGTATCACCAACATCATCAAATTCTTTTTCAGGCCATGTCTTGCTTAGCGGCTTGCTGCTGATCTCTTCATCGGTGGAATTTTCATTCCATCGGACTGATATGTTTTTTCTAGCGGTGGTTATCTTCTCGCCCCAGTCCTCTTGATCTTTTGCCACCGACTCTACTTTCTTCGGCTTAGCAGGCAATGCAAAAGGCTGTTTAGATTTACGAGGGCGCTTAGTCCATGCTTTGAAGTCTTCCACTGATACTTCGGTTATTTCGCCTAAGCCTTTCCAGTTTTTATCGTAGTTTGACAAGTAGCCCGACTTAGCTGCTTCAGCATCATCAAAACCCATCATCACTTTGACTTCATCAAAGTTGCCTGTTTTAGGGTCTACCTGATCAACAACAAATACTTTCTGACTTTCAGTATTATCACCTATAAATACATCGATAGAATCGCCATCGGCGCCGGTAGTACCTTTAATATCTCCATAGTGGTGCTTCATTTCTGAAGACCATTCTTTGCCATCTTGATCTTTACCTTTACGGGTAGAGCCCTTCGGGTTTTCAATAGAAATATCTAAGCCATGAAGACGGACTTTACCTTTCTTATAGTTGCCAGCTTCTTTTTGTGCTTCGGTGGGTTCGGGTCTGTCATTCGTAGGCGATGTTGCTGCTTCGTTTGCAGCTGCATCTATTGCAGTTAATTGGCTTCCAGCGCCTAATTCCGCTGCACCTTCGCTGGTTGGAATCTCTTCGGCTTCTGCGTTTAGTGCATCGTCATTTGTGTCTCGTCGTGCTGCCAGAGCAATATTCTCTGCATCGCCTGTTCCATTTGTTCCGTCTGCACTCTCACGTAACCGTCCTCCATTATCTCCCCGTACATCGCGTGGTAATGCAACTCCAGCGCCTCCCACTTGCAGATCACTTGATTGTTCAACGCTTCCTGTATCCAGTCCAACATTGTCCCCCTCCGATACCCAGCCGTAACCGCCATTTACTTTAATAACCTGTGGGTTCAAGCCTTGCTCTTTAGCTTGGCGAAACTCTTTTGTTAGTTCTGCTGCGCGGCGTCCACCGAAAGGTTGGCCGTTTCTTTTAACTTGAACATTGCGCTTATCTTCAGCGTAGATAACATCGTCAAAAGGCAATGCTCTATTGGATGCTTGACCAACGGAGTCAGCAAACTCTTGCGCCTGCTGCATTGACCTACCGTCTTCACCAATAATAGTATCAGCGCGATTAGGCAAGCCGCGTGGCCGCTCAAACTCGCCATCAATAATAGGCGCTTCTAATGCTGCACCAACGGGAACGGAGTTAGGTGTTTCACGATACTGCTCATTTTCACCATCATAGACATAGGGTGTGACCTCACCCCGATACGGCATGTCATTTTGACCAAACTGCCAATTAGGCTGCGAATCACCTGCGGTTTCACCAGGTATAATTTCAATCTCGTTACCAGTAACCGCTTGGTCTTGTGCTGGCCCTATATCTGCAGATGGGTCAGGAATTACACTTTCAGCACTAGACGCACTTTGAGTTAGGTCGGTTTCTTCAATGTCGCTAAGCTCAGGTCTTTCGCCGCGGTATTTATCATAAGCCGCTTTACCTGCTTCTGTACCGGTGCGAATAGTACCGCCCACTAATGCGCCGCCTACGAAGGCTTCGTCGAGCCCTTCAAATTCATCCAGCGATTTGCCTGAACCCCATTGCGCTAACGCTTCTTGACCAGTTTCCGTAGCACCTTCGCCCAGCATTGATTGGCCAACGCGCTTAACGAATTTCTTCCCTTCGCCGCCGAACACACGCCCTATCGCGGTTTCAACACCTAAGCGCTCTAAGCCAGCTTGACCAAAGCCTGAAGCGGTTGCACGCCACGGCTGTTTGTTATCTTCTGGCTGCGCTTCATAAGCTTCATTCGACAAACCGCCGCCCATAGCCAATAGACCTGCAGGGCTCAACGCTGTTGCCATCATTGGCACTGACTGTGCGGTCATTTCACCCACATAGCTTGCAGCATCACCAATAGAGTCAATATCTTTGTAAGAGGCTACGCTAGGCGTATAGGCTTTTTGCTCTTCAATGTTTCGCGCAATGCCTTCATCTGCCCAACGAGAAAGCGCACCACCTTGACCAATGGCACGACCTAAAGCGTTGGTTTGCTCTTCTTGTGGCACGCCTACATCAGTAAAGCCTTTTACAGCACGGTAGCCAAGCTCTTGCATTTTATCGATACCAGCACCAAAAGCGCTTCCAACTTGTGACAGCGTTCCTTTTTCTTCAGGGCTTGCTTTCGTAGCGTCATCAAACTTATCAAAGAAGTTGGACTTATTGCGTTGTTGGGACTCGTCAAACTGGTCAAAAAAGTTACTCATTTTATTTAGAACCCTTCTGGCAAATAGTTATATTTGGCTTTAAATTCATCTGCTAGGCTTGGGTCTTGGCGTAAAGCTTGAATAGCTGCATCGGGTGCAGGTGTTGGTGTTATTTGTGGTGCTGGATTTTGGGTTTGATTACTTTCAGGGGTATTAAGGAATTTAGCATATTCATCAACGATGGCTTCTTTAACGGCTGTTATTTTTTCAGGTTCATCTTTATAATCATATTCAGCGTCAGACCAGCGCCGATCCTGCTGTGCTAGCTCAAGTACAGTTTTCCGCAAGGTCGCACCACTTGGATCTTTTTGAGAGAAGTATTTTGCTCTCACGATCTCTTTTGGAGAATAACCTGTCATTTCAGAAAGTAATGCTACGCTTTTGACTTCGGCAGGATCGTCATTACCTTTGTCGTTTTGTGGAGCGAAATAACGCTGCACATTATTTTTTATCTGGTCACGAACATTATCATAGGCCCCAGACGCTTTAAGAATGCTGGCTAGCTGCCCCATTGATGCCGCAGTGCCGTAAAGATCTTCAGCGGTAAAAACTTTGTCCGGGTCATTGGGGTCAATACCGCGCATCTCGCTAATGTATGAGTTATAGGTGCCTTTATCTGTCGTTACGCGAATAGGAACCTTGAAGCTTCCGTCTGGTTGCTGAGCAAAGTCGATGATAGTAATGTCTTTGATGATGCCGCCATTGCGGCCCTTCATATTCCCAACATTTCGGTTAAGCTGCTGCTTAAACAATATATTTGATTGATCAACAACAGTTTTGTAGTCATTTTTTGGAATTGCTTCGCTGATTTTTATCGCTGAGTCAGCTCCTTGAACAGTTCTAAGCAGCTCGGCATTGGTGCCGTCAATGGCAGGGTCTGTAATAATCGAGATGTAATCACCTGCCGCAGCATGCGCTTTAATCCTTTCTTCCGCAATTTTGTTCTTCCTATCTTCAGCCTGATAACCTCCTAACGCCTTTGCGTTTGAAAGGTTTTGGCCTGCTACCTGAGTTTGCATTCTCTTGGCATCCAGCCCTGCTTTTTGGTTGTCTAGAGAAAGACCGCGAGTCTCATCACGATATTTGTTTGCCGCTGGCAAATCGTTTACTTGGTTTTGCAATATCTGTGTATTTAGCCCTTTGTTCAACATGTCAGCGTTATGGCTATCTTCGGCCATATCCATTCGGCGGCGCTGTAAACCAAGCTGTTCTTGTCGGTATTTCTTGGCGTCTTGCTGGTCATAGTATTGACTCATCATGCCAAAGCCTTGGCGAAAACCATCAACGATACTCATTAGAACAACTCCGATAAAAGTAAACCTGCGGCTAGACCTATGCCGCCACTAGCCAATGCTGACGCGCCAATTGAAGCTGCACCTAGCCCCATGTTACTAGCCATAGTTGCACCAATGGTAGCGCCTGTTGAAGCACCCATACCAGCATTTGTTTTCCTTTGTGCTCTTTCGGCTTGTTCTAACTGGTTGTTTGCGATATTTCTTTGATTTTCTGCTTTAGCGCTATCGCGAAAGCCTGACAATGCCAAGTTCTTTTTGTTAGAGCCTGTATTTATTAAACCGTAACTCATTCTATTGCCCTTACTAGCCTGTAACTAAGCCTCTCACTGATGTTCCACCAGTGACCATATTTTGTTTCATGTCAGCGTTTGCCAGTCGCATATTGTTTTTGGCGTTAGCGGTTGCAAGCGCTCTATCCATATCTGACTGACGCGTGTTGAAGTTGCGTTCCTGCGCGGTCTGCTGCGTACCGTAACGCTGAGAAGCAAGCGCCCCTGCACTAAATTGCGGGTTAGCAAATGATGCGTTGATATTAGTGCCGATACGAGAAAGTTGCTGGTCAAGAAGTTCACGCGAAGTTGCGAGATCCATCATGCGCTCTTCGTAAGGCTGGAAGCGCTCTTGATAATCGGCGTACTGGCTTCTGATTAATTGCGCATACGTTTTCGAGGCGTATTCATCATCATTAGGATTAATGCCGCCTAATTGATATTGACCGCGAGCCCTAAACTCTAATTCAGTCATTAGGTTTTCATAAGCTTTATCAAACATTATGCGCCACCGTTATCATCAATGTAGTTAAGCCCATAACGCGTGCCTGCTCCAACAACGGCACCGGCTAGCTGTTGATTATCGCGCCTGTTATTCAGTGCGTTATTTGCATCATTGTAGGCTTTGCGTGAAGACATAGACGCCAGATCACCAAAACCTTGCACCGCTTCAGTCTCTTGACCTTGCCCCATTCTGACAATATTAGAAATGCCGCTTACGTAGCGATTTTGCTGGCCCACTTGCGCCTGATTCATGTTATCGGCTTTCGTTGTTGACTTGGCTCTATCTAGCTTTGATAAGTTAGATTTAAATGCGCCAGAATTAGGATTAAGGCCACCGCCCACCATGGCACGAGAAGTGTCACGCACCGCTGTTGAAAATTCACTTTCAACGGGTACCGCTGCCAAACCAGCCGCTTGATTGTATTGCTGGCCCGTATTCATGCGATCAACGTCTTCCATGAACGCATCTTCAAAAGGACGGTATTTATTTAAATAGTCCTTCCACTGCATCATTGCTACTTCAGCTTGTGCCCGTTGCTCAGGTGTTTCTTCAATTTTGTTATCGCCACCGCCACCCATGTTAATAAACCTCTTTTTGGTAGATCGTGTAATCGTTACGCTGCCCTATACGCTCGTAACCAAACCGCGCACCCAACTTGGCAAAGCCCTTGCGCTTAGTTTCAAAACGTATAAAACTCATGTTTGCTGATTTCGCCATATCAAGAACAAGTTGAAAGTATTTACCCACGCCTTTTTGGGCACGATGAATACCCACCCAAACAAGCATTCCTGTTCGTGATTGGTGGTCATATATGGGCTTTATTATGATTAGCGTTTCTTTGGTCGTGACAGGCACGGTATCACCGCTCTGTATAGCTTGTTTAACCTGGGCGAGAAGTTCGGGTTCATCGTAGCGCTTGCCAAGCGCCTTAATGTCGGGATAGAAGTTTTCAGGCTGCATAAACGAAAAAACCCCGCGTAAGGCGAGGTCTGTGTCAGTATGAGAAAAATTACTTCAAAACTCGGTTTTTGTCAATTGTTCACTTTTTGACAAACGACTCTTTAACCCATTCACTGTGGGCTACAAGCTTCCTTCCTTCTTCGCCAATATCAACACCTTGATTTTCTAAATGAGCAAACGTTTTAATAATGGCGTCTAGCTGATCGCCAGTTGGCATATACGCTTTTTTTCGTGGTGCGCTATGGCCCACCTTGATACTAGCTTTCAACGTGTATTACCTTTGTTTCGTATAAGTCATGGATAAGTGTGAATGTGACTTCGATAGGCTGGTCTAACTCCAACTCAAATTCGCCTGTATCGTCCATAACAAACTGCTCATTTTCTACGGTGATAATGGTGCCTTCAGGTACATTGGCAAGCGTTATATCGTTGCCGTTCCTCGCCGCATTAACAGTAAATATGTGCTTTGGTACTATCTCGCCGTTAACAACAATCTGGTTTTGGGGTGACGATTGCTGCATTACCCTACCAACTCCCTCTCTTACATCTGGAAGTTTTTTTGCGGAGCTTGATGCGGTTACTAAAATTTTACCGGTGCTTAATTCATATTCTGTATATTTAACGTTTGGCACTGTCTACTACCACTCTCATTGCAACTAAATGACTATTTCTATCGCTTTCCGCTTTGACTCTTATGTAGACGTTATCAGCATCGACGTTTCCAGCAAAAAGGACCATAGTTGTAAATTCAGGAACTCCAACATAGGTAGATTTAACGCCTAACCGTAACTGACTTTGTATTACGCTGTCATCAGCAGAGTCCAAAATTTCAGCAGTAAAGTTTATATCCCCGCCTCCCGGAGCAGTTGAAGTAAGTGATGACTGTATAATTACAGTAACTAACAAACTTCCGTTAGATTCTTTACCCCCGTGTGCGTGATCTGAGGAGTACAAAAAGCTTTCCTCCCCTCCTGCCACGCTTACTGAACTTGTCTCATAGTAGCTTTTTACTGTTATTGCGTTTCCTTTTATTTTGAGTGTATCAACTGATAGATCTTTGATGTATACACCGTCTACACCATCAGCATCCATAATCAAGTTGTTATCGTTGTCGTACAACTCCATGCCACGCGCAATAATTTCACCAGTATTCGTTAGCGCAAACTTGGCATTGCCCAGGGCGCGTGCATCAGTGTCGGTTTCTACGTTGTAATAAACGGCTTCGCCAAACCAGACCGCTATATAATCATCGGGCTCAATTGCAAGTGAATGATTGCCGTTCACCATCCAAAGTGCGTTACCGGTTATCTGTGCGCCTTTTAATTTCCAAGCGTCGAGTTCACCATTAACAATCACCTCACCTTCAAACGTTGCTTTAAATTGAACGGCAAGCGTTTGTAAAATTGCATCACCTATTACGGCGTCAGTAATAACAACGCGGCCATCGCGCACACCAAATACCGCTTCCCACTCGCCATCAACGGGATTGAATACGGCAAAGTTATCGGTTGATACCATAAACGTTGTGGTGCCATTATCATCGAGAAAACCAACGCCATGTTGAAGGTCGCCAACTTGGGCTTGTACTCCCCATTGGCTCTGATACGCGCCATCTACACTCACTGAAACCGCAGTAACTTGGGCTATACTGTATTCGTTACCCTCATACGTTACCGAGTATTTATCAACGGCTGTCGAGAACGCACCTTCATCATCGACCATTGCCTGAGTTACTTTACCTGCAAATGCCTCTGTCAACTTACCGCTTGAGTCTTGAACTGTTGCTTTGTATGTATCAAGCTCACTGGCAATAGCAGAGTCAGTTTGAGTTTTGGTGTACGCGTAGCTAGATAACTGAGAATTTGTGACGTAGTTAACAGATGCGGTTTCGGATTCATATGTGCTGATTGCAGATGCTATTGCATTGTCGGCTTCTGTTTTTGTATATCTTTGACTAGCGATTGTTGAAATATTTTGATTTACCACCTCAATCGCTGGCGCAACGGTAGAAGATTCAAAGGCACTTATTTCACTAGAGATTGCATTGTCGGTACCTGTCTTGGTGTAATAATTGGCAAGCAAGTTTGCCGATGAAGCATATTCACCATCAAGTGTATTGGCTTTAAATGTGGTAAGCGCATTGCTGATTGCACTATCAGTTTGTGTCTCAGTGTAATAATCACTCGCCAGTAACGCTGACGAAGCATATTCACCATCGAGCGTGCTTGCCTTAAAAGCAGTGAGAGCGCTACTTATCGCGCTATTGGTTTGGGTTTCCGTATAGTAATCACTCGCTAGTAACGCTGACGAAGCATATTCATCATCAAGCGTGCTTGCCTTAAAAGCAGTGAGCGCCCCGCTTATCGCACTATCAGCATCGGTTTTTGTATAATAGTTTTCTACGAGGAACGCCGTTGACGCGTAATCTTTAGATAACGTGTCGGATTGTAACGTGAGTATCGCCTCTGCTATCGCTCTATCAGCATCAGCTTTAGTGTAATACTCATTAGTTAACGATACTGTATTTAAAAAATTAGCATCTAAATAATCAACTCTAAATTCTTGTATTGCCCTAGCAATCGCCATATCGCGTGCGCTTTTTGCATAGAACGTTTGCGAAATATCAGTCAGCGCCGTAAACGTAATATCTGATAATACTGTTTCTTGCGCTGTTAACGCTTCAGTTATCGCTTCATCAGTGTTCGCTTTTGTATAATAGTTATTGGCCAACTCTGATTGCGATGCAAATAACCCATCTATATTAGTTGATTTAAACGTGGTTAACGCCTGGCTTATCGCTGAGTTGGCATCAGAAATTGTATAGTAGTCGCTTTCAAGCGCCGACCATGTGGCAAAATTATCTTTTGCGTAGCCGGTTTCAAAGTTAGTAATCGCCTGGGCAATAGCCCCATCAGACTGGCTTTTTGTGTAATAACTATCAACCAATACCGATGTAACCAACGTTTCAACATCGGTAAATCCCGTTTCTAACTCTAACAATGCGCTGCTTATCGCGCTGTCAACGCCTGACTTGGTGTAATATTCCAGGCTCAAATTTGCTTTAGTGACGAAGTTTGGTTGTAAAAACTCGGTCTTAAATTCCGTGATTGCCCCTGCAATAGCCAAGTCTCGTGCGCTTTTTGCGTAGTAATTTGTATCTATACTGGCGACTGATGCAAACGCAGCCTCTACGGTTAACGCTTCTAACTCACTAACGGCCTGACTAATTGCGCCCTCTGTATCTGAGCGAGTAAGATAATCGTTCGCCAATGTAGCCTGAGTCGCAAATGTTTGATCGACATACGTGGTTTTGAATTCAGACAGCGCACTAGCAATTGCGCTATCCGCTTCAATATTCGTGTAGTGATTTTCTGTGATAGTGGCTTGCGTTTCTGTGAGACTTTCACGCAATATATTTAATTCGCTTAACCGCGCATTGGCTTCATCTATAATGCTTTGCCGTATTAACGCCTCTTGCTCAAGTCTCGCATTGGCTTCATCAAGCAGGTCAGATGCAACTGACTCAATCTCAATTTCGCGCAAGCCAACGCTTTCCGCTAGCCCATCAACGGCACCGGACACCCCGTTAACGGCATCAGACAGCACATCAACGCGTAAGCTTATCTGATTGTCCAGTGTATTAATTTCGTCTTGCAGCGCATCCCTAGCATTGGAAGCGGTAATGATTGCTTGGTCGAGTACGCCTATTCTTTGATTAAAGCTTTCTTGAAAATCGCTTAACGTCTGTGAACTTTCTTCTTGAAATTCATCAATAATATCTTGCGTACTGCGTAACGTTTTTGCATATACCCCACTGGCATCATGCACCGGCCCTACAAGTCCATCAGTGTTAACAAAACGAACCCAATAGTAATACCCCGTCTCATAGTCCACGTTATCCATAAACATAGAGCCTTGGACAGTAGCAATAAGCGCGGCTTCTCCTTCGGTTCGCGGATCTTGCATATCGCCAAGCGTATTAGTGGTATTTCGCCATATTTCAGCGTAATCGTGCCCCGCGTAATTAGGGAAATCCCATTGCACCATGATCGTGGTGAACGCGGCCACCGCTCTAACATTAATGGGTTTAACAGGCGTTTCTGGTGCTGGATTAACAATGCCGCCGCCATTGCCGCCACCAGTGATAACCGTAGTATTACCGCTACCGGTAAAACGGCCACGGGCATCGAGAATGCCGAAATCCATTAAGTCGCGAACCAATACCGCTCTGTCTTGCTTGTTTTTGGTTTGACCGGTCAGTATGGCAATGTTTTTTGATACAGAGTCAATGTGTTTTTGTTGATCGGGTTTTTCAAAACGAGGTTTACCACCGACACCAACAAACGCCTTTTTGTTACTAGCCATTCAATTCACCTTGCGAGGTAGCGAGTGCAACGGTTTCTATTTCATCGTTACCTTCTAAAACAAAATGCAACCGTCTTGCGCGAAATGCTGGCAACCGCGCCACTGGATCGGGGCCAGTGAGTGCCATATCTGCAATAAGCGCATTATCCGCATAAACACGCATCGCGGTATTCTGTGCGTTTTCAGTAAAAACTTTTATGCAAGATAGCGTTAGCCGATTAACATCGTATTGCTTTGATTGCCAGAGGTAGTTTAATTCCCCCTCGGCATCAAACTCGACCAGTACATCATCCACGACAAGGTACAACTTACCTTCCGGTGAGTTGAAGTAACCCGCAGAAGCGTAAAAGTCCAACTTAAAGAAATTACCTCGGCGCAAGTCAAAGACAAAACCACCAATGCCTTTATAAAACCCTACGTAGTAGTTGTTATAGCGATAGCCTTCAATGCTGCTTGGATCGAGTGACTCCCAATAGTCGCTTGATAATATGCCAGCGGTAACCACACTTGCGCCCGATTGCGACACCGACACCAAACCATCGTGGCTTGCATAAACGGCTGCTTCACCCATATCAACCATGGAGCGTTTAGACGTACAAGGTAATGCCGCGTCAATCACGGTCATAGTAAAACTGTTAGGTAGCGTACCTTGCATAATGACCGGCTTATTATCAGTCGCAATAACAACACCTGCACTCATTTCAGCCATAGCCACTACATTATCTTGTAGCGTTTGGCGGTACTCCAACGGATAGGCATAAGGCAAGTAAGGTTCACTTGGCACAATCGTGTTTCCCACATAGCCAATCGCCACACCGTTTGATGTAGCAATTAACCCTTTCATGTCAGTTGGTGGTTTACTAAAGTTTTCGGTAGTGAGTTCTGCACCAAGCTCATACACTTTTTTTGTGTCTGTGTAATTGGCTTCACTCACGGCTTGTTCATCCACCAAGAAGAACTCGGTAGTATCGCCGGACGTTGCTGTTCGATAGATACGACGACGACTAATGTTTTGCGTACCAAAACCGCCCGTATCAGAAAAGGTCAGTGTTACGGAATCGTTCTCGTGAAATAGATTGAGTTCGCCCGATATAACACTCGGCGCACTTTCCTCGCCATACGCAGACACATAAGTACACACATAGAACCGGGTTTCATCATCGTCAGTTTCCCGGTTAATAAATCCGCTTTCCGGCTCAGTTGGGAAATCACCGGCAACTTCACCATCTTGCAAATCATTGCTTTGATCGTAATAATTTGCACTGGCCGAAAATGCCTCTGGCGAGTCTAAGCCCAATGTATTTTCAGCAAAAGGAAGCACGCCGCCACCAGTCGCAATGCTGCTATTGGTGTACTTTGGCACTCCATCACCGGTAAAGTAAGCACGCTGGTATTGATCTTCCGCAATAGGGCTATCAATAACATCAACGTCTTGTGACCAACTAAACCAATGCGTGTCCTGGTACAAAAAAAGCGTTCTCGCGTTTGCGGCCAATGTCGGTGGTGACGCTACGGCCTTATTGCTTTTTAAGGCTGTGAGATTCCCGTTTTTAACTACACAATTAACGGCACGCTCACCTTGTTCATTTTCAATAAGTCGCGGCGACACCGCATTATTCATACCGCGAAACGCTTGAACCGCTATTCTCATAAAATCACCGAACTGATTTTGACATTGTTTTTAAATACCGGCGGCAACTTATCGCCAGCCTGGTTATAAACAACCAACTGATGCACCATTGCGCCACGAAAACTCTTATCAATGGCACCATCATCGATAGTGATTTTAAAATTGCTACCATCAATCACGATACCTTGATTAAGGGAAAGTCGTAGTCGCACGTTGCCACTTTTAGTTGCAATAATGTATTCCGCATCACTAAAGTTAGACGCGGGAATTGCTTCACCGGTCACATCATCAACGATTGGTACAGAAATAACATTGTCTGAGTGCTGGTAAAGCAAGTCCGTCATTGCTTATTCCCCTTTAGCGAACGTTAAACGTGCTGAGTTGATGCGCGCAGTGCCGTCGTTTGAGTACGTTTCAGCATTTGTGTCTAGCACATCACCAAACACAAACGTTGAGCCACTCCACACTGAGAAGTGAGAAACGGTATCGCCTTCCGATACAGGAACATCAACTGCGCTAGCTAGGTCACGGTAGCCGTTAGCTGCTGCGGCGTATGTTGCTGCAACACTTGCACCGGGAATTTGATTTGCTGTGCCGTTCGCTCCAGCTGGGCCAGAATGCAGTTTAAGGGTATTTAATGTTTGCGCGTCTGCTGCTGCGTTAAGCGCTGCTACTGTAATTTCCATGCTAATTACCTTTTGTTATGGGCTACTTAACGCGCCCTTGGATTGTGGTTGATTTAACTGTGCCCTCTATTTCAGGGTTCGCCTTTACGCGCCCTTGAACCTCAGGGTTCGCCCTTACACGACCTTGAACGATGGTTTGGTAAGTTTCGACATTCGATTCTGTGTTAAAGAACTGACCATAGACAGTGGTGATTACTGTAGACGCGCCTGATAGAACGACGCGCTTGGCGGCAATGGCCGACGCCGTGATGTGGCTTATTGCCTCACCGAAGACACTAGCTATCTTGCTGATTGCTGATTGCGTAGAAGTCGTCACCGTTGCGTTCCCGTCAACATGCGCCACTTTACTTGCTTGGCCTGACGCTGATGCGTGAGTGGTTGACTGCCCTGAAACAAGCCCAACCTTCAGTGCTTGGCCTGATGCGCTTGCCGTGATTAACGCACCGCCCGAGAAGCTATGAATTTCAAAATTGCCGTCTATCAGTGTGCCACTGGCAACAACATTGACCGTCGCATCACCACTTAACTCTGTAATTTTTGATGCGTAAACCTCTGATGTAAGATTGACCGTCGCATCACCACTAAACAGGCCGCGCTTCTCAAACAATGACACTGATGAGGTAGTAACACTTGACTGGCCTGAGAGTTGAACATGCTTAGATGCCAATGATGTGGTAGTGGTAGTTACTAGAGAATCGCTGCTGGCCGTGATGCGCTTTTCGGCTTGTGCGCTTGCTAATGCATTGACTGTGGCAGAACCCGAAAATTCAGACACAACCGGCTGCTCAACCGCCCCGCCGCCACCTGTCGTAGCTATCGTAGGTGTGCCGTAAAAACTAGCTGGGTCGTTTTGGTTGGCGTATTCGGTGGCTATATAGCTAGGCGGTAAAGTGCTTAGGGTTATCCTAACCTCGCCCACTTTCCCATTTATCGTCCTGTTTGAAGAGCCGTCGAAATAGGTTCCCACCCTAGTATTTAGGTTTGTGTTTAACTGGTTGTCACCTGAGAGGGTCGTGTCTATGCTGCTTTGATTTCCGTCAATATAGGCAATCAAATCGGACTGGCTACTCGTAATCGAAAACCATTTTGGTTGCTCTGTGCCTAATGATGGACCTAGGGCTTGATTTTCGCCGTTGCCATCGTGGACTATCCCTGTGGTTCTATTTGCCTGAGTTGTTAATTGAAAAAAGTTATTTCCCTGCGTTGACCACCTATTAGAGACTACACCTGCGTCTGTGCCGCTATCGGCGTCTATTTTGGCTATAGCTTGAATAGTTAAAAAGCTATTGTTTAGGCTGGAACCTGTTGGTATGTTTAAGTTGTTAAACGTGTCAAACTTAGCCCAAGGTATGCCAAAAGGGTTATCTTCCGTTACAACTGATGCGCCGCCAGTCGCATCATAACCGTTGCCCGTTGAGTCTATCCAATTTGTATCGTTAAGGTGGAGTACAGCATGGTAATCAACCCACACCGCATTACGCCCAAAAGAGTCTGTTACGGCTGGTTGTGTTTCTCCTACCTTGCCGATGAATAAGTATAAGTTACCCGCGCCCGTATAAGTCTCTTTGCGCGTCCATATAACGCACGTTTCCGCTACATTATCAAGTGATACAATCTCAACAGGTAATTGGTTAACGCCTCCCGAGTCTGTACAGATACGAACATCACCACCGCCATTCTGCACATTAGACCAAAACGTAGTTTGGTCTAATACAGACAGTTTAGCTATAACGCTTTCAGTGATTACAAGCGTTTGACCACTCGTAGCCGCTGGCGGCGTATAGCTTTCAGGTATAGTGAGTACATGACTCCACTGGCTAGGCGTAATAGCCATGCTTAACCCTTATCGAATCTAGCTGAATATTCTACGGGGTCGCCTGTGTAGCCTGCGAGAAACTGCTCAACGGTAACAGCACCCCGCTCAATACCAGCTAATACATCAAGTTTTCTAAGTGTTGCGTGTAACGCACCTAATGCGCTTGCAAAGTCTGCGCTGTACTTGTCGCGGTCCGCTTGGCTAAACTCTGTGCGCGGGTCTGTGTGCATGAATGCTGCAAACGCCAAAACTTCGTCTACCATTGCGTTCAACTGGCTATTTAAATTACTTGCTTTCTGTGCTGCTGAATTAGCTGCGCTGTCTATACGCCCCGCTCTTGCTAGTTGTGATACGCTCATTTAATAATGCTCCTCGTCACGCTCAATCGATGCTTGACAGTGGTTCTCTTGCCCCACTGCTAACTTGAATAATAAATCTATAACAACCGCCATGGCTTGCGCTGTCTTGCTGCCTTGCTCTGCCATATAGCCGACTTTGCTTGAAACTGTTACATCAGGGTTGCCGCCAAGAATGGCGTTCACCGCTTGGTCTTGAAATATCCAAAAACCCCAAACATAACGCTTTAGCCGCTCATTACTAATAAGAAAACTGGCAAGCGTAATAGGCAGTTGAATAGGTGAAAATATAGAAATAAAAAAGGCCCATATAAGGGCCACTGATAGAAGTAAGAGTTTTGCTTTTAGCCAGGTCATTGATTAATTCCTTACTGAGAATCACTCACTTTAAATTGCTGTAAAATACGCAACACAGCAACCATTGCGCCGCCAACAGAATTAAGCAGCGCATAAACCAATTGGGTTAGCTGGCCCTCTAGTGCGGGGATGAAGCCAAGCGCTGCATTAGCTACGATGATCGCAATAGCCATTTGAACACTGTGAAGTTTCCAGGCTTGCTGCCAGTTATCTATTAGCTTCATTACTCCACACTCCAAATGCTAGCCATGTTTTGAACCGCCAATCCATGAGCTTCTTTTATGTCTGCGAGAGTAACGCTTGTCATTACGCCAGTGCCGGTATCAGCTAACGACCAAAACAACGCACTTATGCCAGCATCTTGGGCGGCCAATATCGCATTAGCCATACGTGAAATACTGGCTTCATCTGCATCGTATTGATTGCTGTTCGATGTGGTTACAACGGCGCTATCTAGTAAATTTTGACGATTGGACTTAAACGCTTGAATCTGCTGCTCAGTAGCAATAGCATCTTTATCTTCTTGCGTGAGCCATTGAATGAATATTTCGCCAGCCTGTTCTTTGTTGAGCATCGTTTGCCACACATCTATTTCATTACCTTCTGTATCTTTGCGGGTAAAGTCTGGACGAATAACACCAGAGTGTGTAGGAAGACCTTCACCTTCGTCCCAAGTCCAAGAAACAGAACCATCTTCGTTTTCTTTGTATGTATCGACTAATAGAAAGTCGTTTTCTTCTATAAATTTAAGCATATTGATTTCCTATTAAAAGTTTACTGTTATTTTACTGCCTACACGACTGCGTAGGACTAATTCTTGTCCAGTGGTGAACCCGCTTAGACCCGTAACCTCTAACGCTAATGTTTTCGGGGCCACTCTAGCTGTCATCACTAAGTTGGTCACATTGTTATGCAAAAGTGTTTGTGTGTTTCTATCGGCAATTTCAAAACCTTCTGTACCTGAAATAGTTACGCCATTAGGCAAACTAAGAGAATTTATAGGGAAGTTAAATACACAACTTGTAGTATTAAAAGCGTAACCAGATGCAAGGATATCACCAACACCAGTGCTATAAAACTCATTAAAGTTAGTGTTACCGCTGTGGTAAAGATAAACGTTATAAAACTCTGTGCCAGTTGTACCATCATAGTGCTGTATTGATATTTGGCTATCATTCGACCCAGTGGCCTTAGCTTCTAATTTAATCGACCTACTAGCGTCTCTTGCTCCTATAAAAGCTACTGCTGTTTGTGATGAATTAACGTATGTACCTGACTTATTAGTACCTAATGCTGTGTATGTAGGTAAGCTGTTTGTACCTAACCCATAATCCAAAGGATTAACAGAGTTTCCGCTATTGTAGGTCTCTACCCATCTAATACTCCCTGTTTGCCCGACACGCTCTCCTAAGAACAATCTAGGGGCACTTCCTGTGACCAACTGGGCGATAAAAGTTACACGATCTTGTAAGCTTTGTGTAACCAAAACCGAGTACCATAGTGTTGTAGATGCTGTGTCAGGGGGTGCGCCTGTATAATCTGCCCTAAACTTATATAGCCCAGACTGAACCTCTTGCGTTAAATCACTAATCGTAGGGCAGTCTAACGAACCTAACCCAAAAGCCCCTACCTCCATCACATTACCGCTAGATGTGCCTACATTCCTAGTGGCAGCTGTGCCCAACAGGTTATTCACGCCAAAAGGCGTCATTACCGTGATTTTATCACCATTGATATTGGTGATTTCTTCAAAGTCATTGGTCGATGCAAACCAATCGGTCATTTCTTCTTCGCGTATATGCCATTTCTGCTGAATGGCTACTACTCGCGCAGCAATTTCGGTTGGCGATAATGACGTAAAGTTTTGGAAAATCGCATAATCCTGACCGCTTGCTGTGGCCTGTTGGAAAGTCTGGCCAGCGGGAATGGTTCTAACTTTAATTTGCGTATTGGTGTTTACCTCGTAAACTTCATACCAGTTAACGCCGTTAATAGTAAACAATGCGCCAGGAACAATACCGGCGATAGAAATAAACGATGTACCACTGCCGGTAACAATGTTTGAACCGTTGGTAACAGTTACCGTACCGGATTTGTATAAAGCGCTCATATAAATATTCCTGTGCTTAGAATTGGTTGTTCAGGTAGGTTATTCATCATCAAATCAAGGCGTTTTTAGTTAATCATTCGCTGTAATTCGAATGCTGGTCATAGGAAGCTAGGAATTTCCAGTTTCATGTTGTTAGGCATGTTGCCAAGTCTGATTTCTTCGGCTTTTTTGTTCTTGGCATCAAGAAACAGGTTTTCGTAATACGGCACTTCTTCAGGTGAGAACCATGCGGTACCAGGGTGCTTTTTGAGAATGGCGAGCGCTCCCCAACGAATAGCTTCAGCGTTATCTTCAAAGGTGCATTCGTCCATACCTTGTGCAGAAAACGTAGGGCGAACTGCGACAACCGCGATAAGCTCTTCATCTTCTTTAGGAACGGGAAAGAGTTTTACAGCCCTGTCAAACTTGCCGATGTAATGCGTAGGCTTACCGGAGAACGCATCGCGAACCTCTGAAGGCATTTGAATAAGCACATCACTCTCGCTTCGCTTTATCTCTAAGATAGAAACAATCTCTGTGTCAAAGTCATCAGCATAAACTTCGCACTTTGCCTCACCCGCAGTAACACAAACACTTACTTCACGCTGACAGGCGAACACATGACGTAGAAAGTCACGTGCCGCCTCGCGGATAGCATTTGCAGCTGTAAACGCCGGTACATTTGGCGCATAAGGCGCTACAAGCGTGGATAGGCTATCAAACGTTACCATTTACATACGCTCTTCAGGGTTAGCCGCTTTATCTACACCAGATTTGTTACCTAGTGCACGCTCGAAAATGCTGTAGTGCGAAGCTGCGCGTTGTGCGTTAGCTGCGTAATCTGCATCTTTCGAGTAAGCTGAATAAAGCATGTACTCTTTGATTGCATTGAAATAGCAATCGTCAATACTGATAGTGGTGGTGTCGTTCTCAAAATCAGTAATATTGACCGCTTGTGGCGCAACCGAGTAAACAATCTGAATATCAACGGCCTGTGACGGTTGAGGGTAAACATAAATTGTCTTCGGGTCGCGCTCATCAAATGCCCAACTTGCTACGCGATCACCTGGCGTGTTGTGCCAATTAGGTATTTGATCGTCCAATATGCGGCGTTTGGTGCTTCTAATCGGCTGACCTGAATTTACATCATAAACAACGTCCATCCAGCGAAGACCATCACTAGGCAAGGTTTGCTTTGACTCGCCTGCTACCAGCGTGAACGCAACGTTCTTAGTGCTAGCATCAGGACGAAGGTTCACCACTGCCAATACAGCATTGTTATAGGCGTTTAGTAGTTCAGGATTAGGCCAGCGTGTACTTGTATTATCTACAAGCGTTGCTCGCACTTGCGCAATTGCATCAATAACTTTACGTGTTGCCATTGGTGAACCTCGCTCTTACGCTTTGCTTGCTTCAGCTTTTAAAGCATCGTCGTAGTCTTTTTTAGTGGCCTTGACCATACCGAACTTGCCTTTGCGCCATTGCTTCACCAGGTAAGGTGTTGCTTTGAATACGCGGCCAGATTTAGCTTGAAGATAATCAGGTGCTTCAGCGGTAGCGTTATCTTGTAAATCTACTGCACCTTCAGTCGTTGGTTTTGCTTGTGCCATTTTCTAGGCTCCTTAAACGAAAAAGCCCCCAATAAAGGGGGCGAAAGGGTTTACGTTATGCGCGTGAATTAACCCAGGCGCATTACACTGTGACCAAGTTGCTCAGGTAGCAACACATCAAAACCGTACACAAATAGTGAACGAACCAAGTCACCGAAGTCGCTCGGGTTCTTTAGTTTTTCCATTTCAGTGATTTGTGCGGCAAAAGATAGCGCTGACTTGTGACCAAACAACACATCATACGCGCCACTGGTAACGTTCAAGTTACGTGAAGAGTAAATATTAAGGCGGTCAATCATGCCGATTTTGCCCGAGCGAAGTGTAGAGTTACCGTCACCGGTCAAGCTTGCGTCTTTCAGTTCTGACGTTTTGATACGGGCACACATTGAAGGCGGCAATACCACATAACGGTCTTCATCTGGCGTGTCCGTTTCATCAAGACATACCCCAAAGCGCTCAACAAGCACATCAATGATGTTTGCTTTTGTTGCGTCAATCGGTGCAGCTGCGGTACCCAAGTTCAATGAGCCTGAATCTTTACCCGCGTTAGCGCCAGCATTCACCGCTGCAGCACCGGCATAGATAGAACCAAGAATGTTCGCATCAACACGGCGTTTCATTTTCATGCCGCCATCTTGTGAGAACGTATCAATCAGATTGATATCTGCCTGGTACTTATCAACGCTGTTTACTTTGAACGCGAAATAGTGGCCTTGGTCGATAGTTAACGACACAGGCGCACTTTCTGGCTGCTCGTAGTTCAGGTCTTGACCTTTCTCATAGTCGTTGATAGTGATATCAGGAATGGTGCGGATATTAACCTTGTCACCATGCGACTTAATTTCACCTTCGTAGTCAGTGTTTGCAATTTCCATGTAAACACAGTTTTCGTAATACTTGGTCAGTAACTTCGTTGACCAAATTTCAGGGATAAAGCTAGAGTTGTTGTTTGCGCCAGTGTTTGAATAGTTGACTGCGCCGGTTGCTACAGGATAACCCATTTTTAATTACTCCAAAAAACCGCTAGCCGAGGTATGTGCCTTGTTGCATCGCGGAAAATAGTTGTTGCTCCCACTTCTGAAACTCTGCATCAGTCAATTTGCCAGCGCGTCTGTCAGCATATAGCTTATCCATCTGCGCTTTGGTCCACACGTTGTCAACCCCTGCGGCGTCACTCGGTGCGCGGCTGGTTACATCAACATGGCTTGATAATGGGTTGTTATTGAAGTTGGAGCCCTCTTGGGCTTTAAAGGCTTTGAAAAAGTATGCGGTGCGATTGATATCGCCTCGCTGGAACGCGTTATTCATCAGCGTATTGCGTTGCTCGCCGCTTGCGTCATCGATGGCAGATAGCCAGTCATGGAACATTGGATCAGTATTGACCTGCTCAAAATCAATGTTGTGCTTACTCAACTCTGCATTTAACTCACGCATACGCATATTGCCTGCGGTTTCGTTCGTTGCTTGCTCAGTTTGGTTAAGCTTTGATTCAAGCGTGCTGATCTTCTGCGTCAACTGGTTAATCAGGTCACTAGAACCTGCGCTGGACTGCTCTGCTATTGCGCGTGCAAAGTCTTCGCCGTACTCGTCAACCAATGTTTGGTTAAGCTTTACTTCACCGGTTGGTTTGCTCGCCTGCTGCTGTTGCTCTAATTGTTGCTTCAGTTGCGAGTTTTCAGACTCTAAGGCCTGTAAACGGTGTTGTAAGCTTGGGTCTTGGCTGCGCTTTTGAGCTTCTTGGAGTTGCTCATTTAGCTTTTTGGTGTCGGCGTTGTACTTGCCTTGCAATACTCGATATTTATGTTCCCACGTTTGTTCAGAGTCCGATTGTTGCGGCTGTTGTGCCTGTTCGGGTGTTCTGTTCTCTTGCGGTTGCTGCGCTTGCGGCTGTGGCTCGTCAGTGTTCCCAGTTTCGGGAGTTGACTTTTGCCCTTCGCTTTGCTGGCGAATTAACTCGTTTGCTTTTTCATTTGCGTCTTGCAGTGCCTGTGGTAAAGCCATTGTGTCTTATCCTCGGTGAGTCAGTATCTTCGGGAGCCTTGCGGTATTCCCACTGGTGTTCACTTTCGTTTAGGTATAAAAAAAGGCCGCTGGATAGCGACCTTATGATTTGCCCGTTAAGGCGTGGTTGGTATTACTGTTCAATCCGAGCCAGTGTGGTCTTCGGGTCTTCGAGTAATTCCAATAATTCTTCTAATGTGTAAATAGCGCCTTGGCTTTTAAACATTTCTTGTGTGTTCACTGCGCTTTTTAGCGCTTCAACGTTCTGCTCTACCAACATAGTGATAATGTCTTGAATGTTGGTGTAGTGTTCGGTGTGAACGTTCTTTAAATAAATAAGCGACTTTAATTGCGGTACCGTTAGATTGGTTATCATTGCGGAACCTGCCCTTGTGCTGCCGCCTGCTGCTCAACCGCTGCCATTTCTTGCATGAGCTTTTGTCTAAGCTCGTCTTCAGTAGGAACGAAACGCGCTGCAGGTAAGTCGGCGGCTTTGGCTGCACTTTCAAGTAATACCCTGCGACCTTCAGGACCAATGATTTGCATATCAGTTGGGTTGTTAGTCGTAGCAAGAAACTCAGCTTGTCGCATTGCGGTGGCTTCTTTGTACATCAGTGCATCAGAGCCACGCGCTTTAACTTGTGCATCGCCTTTAATGTCTTCAGGTACATCAGGGTCAATCATGGCGCTTGTGTAGAGGTTAGAAACAAGTGGTTCAATTACGTGAATATCTACCGCTCGCACCACTTCTTTCATTGATTTACTGGCTGCATTCATCAGCATAGATAAACCAGAGGCGGTTTTACCTGCGCCGGCCGCTTGGTCTGAGCCATACGCATAAGCAGGAATGCCGCTCTTATCATCGGCGTAGCGCTCAAACTTCTCGTACACCATAAGCAATTCAGTGGCTTTGATTTCAGGGCTAAAGAAATTGATACCAGGCTTGCTTTGCCCTGCGCCATTTACGCCTTTGCTGCTAAACTGCCAAATCTTCCCTGGGTAAATGCTGGTTATGTTCGCGCCCTGCGGTATCTGCGCTAAATCGATGGAAACTTGTGGTTGTGCACCAATTGCCATGTTGTTAATAAGCGCTCGCATGGTCGCATTAGCCGCGTCTTGAATGTCCTCAATGATTTCGGCTAGTGCTTCACCACAAAATGAATTAGGTATGCTACGGAAAGTCGCTTTGTAATAACCAGGCTTGCCGTTCGGGTCAGGGTTAACCGATGCCTTGATGGTGTAGTTGCCCACAACGACTACGGTTACTGGGTATTCTGCGTAAGGGTCGGCAATCTGTTGCTCGATACCCCATTCAAGTAACTGCTTACCCTGAATCCATCCAGTGAACTCTAGGCCATCGATGTTTTCATACTGATGATGATTGAAGTTGCGTTTGCCTTCTAATCGCTCGCGTTCTGAGTCTTCAAATACCCACTGACGCAACCCTAAACGGTGGTCGTTCAATGCCATGGCAATGTTTTGGCTGTTGTAGCCTTTAGAGCCGCGCATTGATGCGAGTGTTGAGGGCGTAAAGCGCACGTGTTCAATATGCCAGTGGTCACCGATGTTGGTTGTAGATGGCGATGGGTAAAAGTCAAACGGGCTTACGCGTCTAAATTTACGAACAAGCTTGTCTTCTATCTTTGGTACGTTTCTGCCGGTCTGTTTATCCTGCACCCACTTCACGCGTTTTTGCTTGCGATAAATCGGGCCCTTTAGAATTGCAAACGGGTACGTTACCAAGTCATCTAAGAACGCATCGAACTCGCCACGGAAATCACCTTCGACCATCATATCTTCGATATACTCGGCCATCTTTTCCATACGCGCTTCGGCTTCTTCGTTTATATCCGATTTAATACGCTCTTCATGCTGCTTTAGCACCTGCTCAGTCATCGCCATGACTTCTTGTTGGCTTCCTGCGGTCATCATTGCGTTTTGAATAGCAATAGAAATCATGCTCTGTGCAATTTCTGGCGGTAATTCAGGTACTGGCGTTGCTTCTATGTGAAAAGGACGGTCATTACTGGACGCAAACAAGTCACTTAACCATGCTTTTGCTGCATGAACCTTTGTGCCAGTGAGGTTCATGTATATTTCACTGCCGCCCTGCTCTTTAATTTGCGCTAACTTTTGAGGGCTGTACTCGCCTTTGCGTCTGCGTAGGCAATTAGTAAGACGGTCAGCAATATCAACCTTATGACTTTTCGCTGTAGTCCAGCATTTATGAACGTGCGCGGCTAAGTTATCTACAATGCGTGGCTGTGTTGCTTCGCGTTCAGCTTCAATCTTAGCGTTCTTCGCTGCTTCATCTTCTCTTTGTAGCTGTTCCGCGTTTTTAACTACCAGCATTATGCCCAACCTCCTGAGCTTTGAACTTGTACGGCTTGCATTTGAGGCTCTTCCCAAATATCAAAATTAATTTCTGTCATGATCATGGCGTCGAACATGCCTGGCGATTCCATTTCATAAGGCGGCTTCTTCAAGTCTTCCTTTGAAACAAGTTGTATTACGCCATCACCGCGCATTTTCCTTGGCATCCTGCACACTTCTGCGCGTATCGCTTCGATGTTGTTGCCTTCTGAGCGAATAGAAACGAGTTGATCAGGGTCGAAGTAGCGCTTTTGAGTAACCGCGAGATATGTTTGATAGAACTTATCGCGTAGCCGCCATGCTGCCTGCGCTCTTAGATTTGCGAACGCTTCACGGTTTGTTTTGGGCTCGGCTCGTTCATTAAAGGCGTACTGTGGTTGATATGGCTTGTCAGCATCGTAAGGCTTGCCACCACCATGAAACATTTCAAACTGTGTGTGCTTACCTTTGAACGAATCACCCGCTTGACGCCTGAGCGACACGCCCATACCATCGCCATCCCAAACAAATACATCAGCTCTAAAGTCAAGCGCACCATTAATAGCCACATCAAAACCATCGTTAACGTCTTTGGTTTCAATCTCTGTGATCTTGGTGAAGACTGAGCCATGTTTTTCAACGTAACCTTTGTTATCCCCACCGTCTGACGGGTCGGTTGTAGCGATTTTGACACCGCGAGGCTGAAACCCTAACTTAATGTCTGCATCTATTGCAGCTTCAAACCATGCCTGCGGGATAATGGCGTTTTCAATTTCATCGTAGTAATCGCCTTCCCAAATGTGGCGATATTCAGCGAGCGTAAGATTGGCTAAGTCATCTTGACGCTCTTGCTCTAGCTCAGGTGGGAACCAAGGGTTTTCACGCCAGTTAACTTGGATAACCATTACAAGTTCATCTTCGTAGTAACCGCAGCGCTTTAATTCCTTTTCTGCCCTTGCTAGGTATTTCTTAGTAATAGCGTCTTTGCGCGAAGCTCTGTTCATCGTCACCCATATTTCAGGGGGCGTTGCGTCTTCGTCTGCATTGTCCTTTGCAGTAGAACGAATAGAAGGAGTAAGCACTTTAAGCGACTTCTCGCTGATTGATTCACCTTCTTCAATCCAAAGGCGATTAACACGGCCGATAGATTTAATGCTCGTAATGTTTCGAGCCAAACCTTTATAGAATATTTCACCGCCATTGCTGCCAATGATTTTATTGGCCTGTGGCTTAAACCCTACTGCGCCCATTCTGATAATGGCGTCTTTCAGGTTTTCGTGTACTGAGTCATCAATAGAGTTTTGAAACTCACGCGTTGCACAAATGCGCTCGCCTTGATCACAAAACATCAGCATGATATCGCCAACACCGATAGATTTAGCTGAGCCACGGCCACCAACAATAATCTTAATACGCTTTGGCGTAGTGATAAGCGGAAGAAGCCTATCAACTATTCGCAAATCAACCTTGTTGGTCATCTCTCACCACTGCCTGAGTAGGGTGGATATTCCATTCGTTCTTAACACGCACTTCGCTGTTAACGTTACTTTCAACTGGCGCATTCCAGCCAAGCATGTCAGCAAGTAACTTCGCAGAGGCGTTGGCATCATACAACTCAATCTTTGGACCTGTTTTAGTAACCGTGACCGATTTAATACAAGCGGCCACAGCTGGGTCGATATCTTCAGCGTTCTTCATCGTCCAAACAGTTTGAAAGACTGGGTTGCCTTCTTCATCGTTACCCACTTGCTCTTGTTTGAAGTCACAAACGTCTGTAATTCTGATTCGAGCCTTAACACTGAGTAGCTGAAGCGCTTCTTGTTTGGTCATTACCGCATCAGAAACAGCCATTTGATTGAGTTCCGCTAGCCTTGCGGTGATCTTGGGGTTGTCGAGCATGGCTGAAGCTTCTCGATTAATTGTTGCGGGGCGCATCTTCTCTGCGTTGTAGGCTTCTTTATATGCTCGTGTGGCATTTCCATGCTTTGCGTACTTAACGCAGAACATTTCTTGCTTTTGAGAAAGCTTACCGCCTGCCATTTATGCGACCTTTATTCATAGTTGAAGATATATCACCGTGATTTCTGATACTTTTATTCAGATATTCACTTTTTATTCTGCATTTATGCAGTTAAAGGAACTATCCCACTTAGTGAGCGCTGCCCATCGTGGGGCGCTCCGCGCTCAAATGTGTAGGTGGTGAAGTTATTGAGTTTTAGCCAGGCTTTGATTGCTACTCTTACTTTGAATGAGTAGTTGCCGTAACCGTTAGTGAGTCTTGCTTTGCCTTGGCCGTTGTGTGAAACGTTGACAGTAAAAAGGCGCTTTGGTCGTTGTGGGCTGTATACCCTGAGCGTAGCGCCTGTTAATTCGGATTCGACTACGTAACCATCCGTTGAAGTGACGGTGGTGAATGCCACGTTTAGTCCTCTGTGTTGTTCGCCATTGTTTTTAGCGTAATTTCGTGAAGCTCTTGCTTTCTTCGCTCGTCTGCTCGCTTGTAGGAGTCTTCGCGCTTTTTAAAGTAATAGTTAACACACAAACCAGCAATACCCACTAGCATACCGATGAGTATTCCAAACTCTTGAGAGGTTACTAGCCCCCAAGCTGCTGAGATACCGCCCCCGATATATGTTGTTATAGATGCTTTGTCTGCCATTAATTTATTATCTATTGCTTGTGAGTGTAGATTCATGCTGTTATCCCCCTGTGAGTTATAACGGCATGATCATTCAATTTGTGTTCCATAGGGATTAGACGAAAGGTTACTTTTTACCCATGAAAGCGAGCATATTGCGTTTACCTATCTCTCTTAACCCAGCGTAGGCCGTGGGAAGAGTGAGGAACGCGCTGATGACTAACAGGTCTGGTGATTCAGTGAAAAGCCCGTAATAGATAGCGGCTATTAATGATAACGTGGCGTGTGTAGGTCTTACGTACTTAACGCCACCCTCTGCATTATCGCCATTACGTATAGTGGCTTGTGTCTCTGAATGGCTACGCTGTTTATCTTGAAGTTCTAGCGCCATTACTGATTCAAGGTGCCTGTTTACTTCTGCTTCACGCGCTGCGGCGATTTCTTCAAGCCGAACCAAAGCATCAGGGTTACTTTGCAGTGTCGCTAACGCTTGGTCGGGGTCTGTCGTTCCCGTTGCCTGTGCAACCATTGAAGCCCCTGCGCTGACCGCGCCTACTACATTGCCCGTTAATAGCGAACCAACTAACCCTGTTACACCTGCTTTGTTTTGTTTTAGAAAGCTTCCTACGTCTGACCAATTCACTTTGCCACCTCTGGTTCGCCAATTAACAATGCCCACGCCTTGTAGTTTTTTGCGTCTTCAATTTTGCTCTCAGTAAAATCAGCAAAATACATGAAATCACTAGTCACGGGGCAAAAGAAAGCATGAACCAAGTGATATCCATCACAGGCGCTGTAAAGTAAGCACTCTGGAAGGTATTCGTTACCCTGTAGCGTTGGCGTTTCTTCCATAGGCTTGAAATCTAGTTTCATATCGATACCTATGGCTTGTACAATTCAAAGTGTGGCAGGTCGCGGAAACGCTCGTCACGGCTTCTACCGTCCATATCCCAATCACCACCCCATCGAAGCAGGTGTGTGATCTTGCCATCTTTGTGCAACTGGCGAGCAATACACATGACATGACCAGCGAATACAGCAAAAGCCAGTTCGTCTTTCCAGTCTGTATTGCTTAACTCTACGAAATAAGGGCCAGCGTCAACGGCGAGTGAAGGGATTTTGTTGTGTTTGGAGTGAGGCCACTTTAATTGGCTGAGACCATCGGCAAATGCTTTGTTCTGATCTTCTTTACCACGGTGGCCGCAAAAGATAGACGCATTAATATACTTCTTCACCTCATCGAATATCGTTTGAATATCAACATGGCACGTATCAAGACGCGCTTGTGAAGTTTTGCCGTAGGGGAACATAAATTTCAGCCATAAAAAAAGCCCCGACTGGTTAGGTCAGGGCTTTAAGTGAATTAATGCGAGTATGGGGATATATTAAGCAAAGCTCGTCAGTGAGTCAACTACTGTTTAAAGCCAAATAGAAACCCAACTACTGCGGCAATTATCATAGCCCACATAACGATATTTAGCGCTGATTGCGTTCCATCCTTATACCCATTTCGGTAGTCTTCGCTAGTGCTTCGCATGTAATCTATATACCGCCGCCTATTTAATTCAGCTAGCCGCTTATCTACGTTATTCTTCATGGCCTTTTAACATCCAATATCACACTACCGTCTATTTCGGTATTTTCAATATACATAGCTGGCGCAGGCGCATTCATTGCTTTATCTATCGCCTTTTCAGTTTCCGCTTGCTTTAGTCTAACGTAATACTCTACTACTTTTTCAAGAAACTGCGTGTAATTGTCGCACGACTCCGCTGAGCGCTTAACTAGGCTGTAGAATAACGCGTCATTTCGGTACGCTTCAAACAAGTATTCAGGGAGCTTTGATACTAACTCACCTAACGCGCTATTCTGCCTTATTGCTCTACCTTGGGTGATTACCTTGCGCTTACTCATAACTTCCTCAATCCCAACACATCAAATATTTCATTATCTACCACTACACTGACGCGCCACAAATTGTCAAACGGTGATAATGAGTACCAACGTTCATCATATTTGTAGTAGTTATCAAATTTATCAATGTGAGTTGCGCCTTCAGGGTGTGGTGTGTGATAACGCCTAACCGCTTCATCAATAGCCTGGCGAATGTCGTTACTTGCTAGTTCGCTATTCATAAACCATTTAACTCTAAATCAATGTAAAAATTGAAAGCCCTAGCGAAGCAATGCTTATTACAATTGCCAGATTAAGAAGTCGCCCAGTTTTGCGAGACTCCCTTACGAGCTCTTCAAGCGCTTCTTCACTCATGCCGCATCATCCTCTCGCATTGCTGCGTTAACATGCCGTAGTGCATCACTGTTCCAATCGTGAAGCTGTTGAGATATCAAGCCATAAGCTTCTTCGATTTTTCTAGGCAGTTTTGTTCCCTTAATCTGTAGCCTACGGCATATCTCACTCTTGCTTATCGGTTTAACTTCTTGTTCACGTGTTTCGCGATTAAGGCGCATAACCGGCGATTGTATTTCTTTTATGGCGCAGTTGATTAACCTGGCTAGCGTAATATCAGGAACGTCAATATCTTTTTCTATCATTACCGCCATAACGCCAGCTTTCACGTGCACTCTTGCGCTTCTGTCATCAGCATATAACAGCCTTGCCAGATAATACGCATGCCTATTAAGCTTCTCTTGTGTATCAGGGTGTCGCATCGCCAATGCGCCAGCCACTTCATTTACATCAGGTGCGGTACCACCGAAGTCCATACCGTCAATCTGTTTTGATTTCGTGGTCATTCTTGCTAGTTCTCTGATTGGATGTGCCATTGTTTTACCTTAGCGCACGGCCTATGCCGCTTTCTTTTCAAGTTCTCGAATAGTCCTGTTAAATTCAGCTCTCATGGCCGCTAAATCTTCACAGGTGTAATTTTTTATTTCATGCTGAGAATTGCAGTAATCTATAATTTTCTGCCCCTCCACCTCACCGAACCTTAGTTTTAAGCCCTCTGTGTAGCCGTGCGTCTTTTTTGTGCCAGCAATGTCACCAGAAAGCCCCATATTGCATCGCCTGTTGTGCTGCAAATAGGTGTTCATCGGGTCAAACCTTAGTTCAGGATATGCACCGCGGCTTTTGTAGTGACCGCAGCACCATTGGTCATTGCCTAATGGGTTTCCGCAACTGATACAGGTTGGCTCTAGGCCTCGTGAATAAAACCAATCTAGCTCTTGCAGTACACGCATTTTGTTGAATGCTTTTTGGGTCATGTCTCTTTGGTGGCTGATATCGTTCAGCTTCACCTTGCGCTTTCTTTCATTGAAAGCCTTTCGCTCAATTTGCTTCCCCTTTTTAGCTAGTTTAGAAACGTTAGCCGCCGCCCATTCCGCAAAGCACTCTTGGTTACAGAAGGCTTTTAGCTGTCTTAGTAGCATCGACTCTTGTGGGCCTTTCTTTTTGCAGTGTGAGCAACGTCTATTTTTCACCAGTCCAACCTCTTGGCTGCTTCATATACTCTTTTTTTAGCTTGCTCTCGCCTTTCATTCTTTGTTGTTTCTTCAGCCTCTTTGAAAATAGGCTTTAAGGCTCTGGATGAATCCCTTTTATCTTGCTCACAGCTAAAGCAGCGAATTGAAAGATGGTTACCGTGCTTGCAATATGGATCATTCACGATTGCGGCCCCTTGTTGTAGCCAAACATATTCCTTGCTAACGAAGACCAGACAAATGATGGATGACGAGGCCATAGGTTCGGCGCGCAGCCTTCACACAAGCAATCAGCGTTAAGGAAAAACTTCTTTGCGCATTCTGTTGCTGAATAGCGCTTAATCTCACCTGGCTCAATCTTCAAGTCGGAAAAATCGCCATCGTGAACCATCCCTGGGTGATACTGCTCTATTGGCTCTTCTCTCACCACTACACGTTTTACGTTAGTGAAATCCCAGCCCCATAAATGCGCAAGCGACCTTGCCTCTGAAACCTTTTTCAAGCTCCCATCTAGCATGCGTACATAACAAACCGTTCTTGTTGGTGTAATCATGTTCTTCCTACACCCTGTTAAATGCGACAATCTCAACATCACCAGGTTTGAAATCCCTAGGAACTTCATTACGTAGCACCGCTACCGCACTACTACGAATTTCTCTCATCAAATTCTCTGGCTCAGCAATTAATGACTTTTGAGTCACTATGCTATGCCACCATGAGTAATGCCCCGAATCGTTGTTATGCGCCACTTTTACCGAAAAAAAGTATTTTCTTTTTATCATTGCTTTATCCCCATATTCTCTTTACAAGGCCAAGGAACGAATACCCCAAGTTTCTCAACCAGTGTTTTATTTAGAATGTCGTAGATAGCTGGATAATCGGTACTGCTTGCGCGTGTAGTTGATTTCTCGCCCATGTAAGACTCTTGCACTGGTTTCCAGAGGTGTTGCTTAACCGCTTCCATCGTCCACGGTATTTCTTGGCGCTTACTCATTTGAAGCACTTGCCTAACGTCCATACCCTTGTCATTAAGCGCGTGTGATACATGAGTAAGCCACACATGAAGCGCATTGTTTTGTAACTGGCTGCGCTGCTTCTCTGTTGTGGTTTGCATCATTAGCCATTTGTTTTGATGCCACTTTTCACGCAATTCTTGTATTGCCGCATCTAGTGACTGTTGACTGTTGATAACGCGGAATTGACCTTTCACGCCTCTAGCTCCTTACATAACGCATTAAAGTGCTCTTGATCACTTAACGCTATTGCACTGGCATCGCGATACTCTTCATTGATACGGCGAGACTTAGCGAGCTTGTGCAAAGTTGGACTTTTTGTTTCACGCTTAATGCGTAGTGAGCGGTTTTCTAATTGGTGTTGGTTCATGCTGCGCTATCCTCTAAAGCTGCCAATCTTCCGCTGGCTAGATTGAAATACTTTTCGTCTTTTTCTATTCCGATGAAATATCTACCAAGTTTTGCCGCGGCCACACCTGCGGTACCGCTACCCATACAGAAATCAAGAACGGTTTCACCTGCGTTGGTATAAGTCGTTACTAAGTACTCGAGTAAAGCCTTTGGCTTTTGAGTTGGGTGAAGATTTTGCTTTTGCCTATCAGAAGAAAATTTAACTACACTGCGTGGGTACCGCTCTGTTGAGTCGTAAAATGTTTTCTTAACCGCTTTCCCATAACATTCACTGCTAACGTCTTTTATACCCGCCGTTTTTCTGACATGACCAGTAGTTTTAACAGGGTTGTAAGTGGGCAACTCTTTATAGAAAACTAAGATATTTTCATGCGCTTTAAGTGGCATTTTCTTAGCATTAAAGAAACCTGTTGCTGCTGGCTTTTCCCATACCCATTCATGGCGTAGGTATTCAAGCTGCGAATAACCTAGCTTTATGCTGAAAGGTATTTGAGCGAAAAGAACAACTGCAGCGTTTGGCTTGGCAACACGCCAAAGTTCAGGCCAAAGCAATTCAAGATCAATTATCGAATCCCATTTACATTGAGTGGTACCGTAAGGCATGTCTGCACAAATAAAGTCCACGGTACCGTCTTTGATACTTTTAAGGTGCTGCAGGCAATCTCCATGAATTAGATTAATCATGCTGCCACCCCTAACTTGTTAACCTGTCCTTTAGTCATCAATGCTTCACGCGTAACCCACGACACATGGCCGGCTCTTACGCGGTGTGGGTCAAATACGAATATCACTGAGCCTTTGTTATTGCCCTTCTGTGGCACACCGTTTTTTAGGAACGCTAAGCGGCCATCGGTAATAAAGCGGGTTTCACTTGCGTATTTTTGAGCAAGACTGAACCACTTAACTGATGGGTCGCACATAACGAGCATTACTGTCATTCGCCCGTTTAGTTGCGCTTCAATAGCCTTTTCCACCCATGGGGTTATTTTGCTGTAAGGTGGGTTGCACCAAAGAGCACCCATTTCAATTAACCCGGCTCCCGGTATGCGAGACTTAGCATCTTCAGACCAGTTCATAGAAAGCGCATCATCTTCGATAGTCCAATAATCAGGGCACTTAGCTGTTTCATACTCGGCACATACATCAAACCCAAAACAAAACTCTTTATCTAACGCGTTGAACACCTCTGGCGGCGTACTCCATAAATCATTACTCATACCGCACCACCTAAAATGCTTATTGACTCCAAACCAAACGGTAAGCCTCTGGCCTTACGTGACTTCGCAATATCTACCGGTGTGTAGTCGCGAGTAAAACTGGCGCGGTAACGAATAGTTTTGCCATGTTCATTGTGGTCAGCTTCATAGGTAACACCGTTCTTGTTCTGCAAACTCTTCAATGTGTTACTTGGTCTGTTATCGCCAAGGTGTTCAGCTAGTTCTTTAGTAGTTCGCCACTCGCCATTACTGAAAGCGATGGCTTTTTCTATGTTGTTCATTACGCTGCATTCCTTTCGCGAATAGCCATAAAGCTTTTGAAAGCGTTGGTGCGGCGATAGCTCGCCATGTTCGGGCACATATCGAGGTAGCCTTTTTTACGCAGGGCTAGTAAGTGGCCTGCAACGCTATTAGGCTTTACGCCAAAATGCTCGGCGATAACTTCAAACGTAGGAAAGTTGTCATTTTGTTCGATGAACTTTTGAATGAAGTCCATGTAACTGATTTGCTTATCTGTTAGAACTGGGTTCATGCCTGCTTCCTCGCTCTAAAATCTTCTAGCCCTTTTTCAAACTTCTCAAAAGCTGCCTTGTTCTCTAACTTGTGAGCTTGCAAGTCTGCGAGCCCCGCCACGTTATTTGGTAACTCTTCAAGTGGGCGCTTTTCAAATTCTAGGTAGGTGGCAACGAACTTCTTTTGCACCCATTGCAATGAGTCCAACTTCTGTTCGCACATGAACGGCCATCCACCCAAAGCAGTAATAACAGCACCGGTAATAGGATCTTTAAATTTTGGGGTCTCATATTTTCCGCACCCCCTAATGGCAGCGGTAACACGAAGCCATTGCATTTCAGCTTGGCCTTTGAGGTTTTCAATCTGCTCTTTCTCGCTTGTTGATAGGAACCTGATCACATCGGCTGGCTTCGGTTGGAATTGGCCGCGTTCAGGGTCAGAAATATGCTTCGTTAGCGCACGGCATACGTCTGCAATGTCATAAGGTTTTAGCGTTGCCCACCAAATATCCATGAGCTGTTCAGATACGGGCTTGACGCTGTAAATTTCAAAGGTGCCGTGAATAGCACTGGCGAAACGTGAACGGTCTTCAGTCTGCATGTGCTACTCCTTGTTTGCCCAGTTAGACATAACGCGTATGTTTTCTTCGCGTATGCGTTCTTGGTGGCTTTGGTAGGTGCGGTTAGTTTGTGCACTGGTTTTAGGGTAAACCGATTGCCAGCCATTCATGATGGCATCATTGATTAGCTCTTGGGGGGAATGACCGTCAACACGAAGACCGCCTAGTTTTGCAACTAGCAACTCAACTGCGTGAGTAGTCATTGGCTTTTTGATTTTTTTCCTGTAGCTAACGAAAGCATTCAGGCTTTCAAGAGAAACAATCTTCTCGCGCTCTATTGTTTCAATGACAGATTCAGTAATGACAGGTTCTATACTGACAGATTCATGTGAAGATTTTTCATATGGGGTAGTTGAAGTTTTTTCATATGGGGTAGTTGAAGTTTTTTCACTAGGTTCTTTACGTTTTTTCACATGGGTAGTTGAAGTTTTTTCACATGGTTCAGAAGAAGAATTGCCCTCAACTGGTGCACCTTCAGTAATGGTAATTACATATAGATTTGAGGTTTTACCCTTGTCATTAAATCGATTGATTTTTTTGACATAACCAAGGTCTTCAAGCTTCTTGATGTTAGTGATAACCGTCTTCTGTGACACTTCACAATGCTCAGCGATGTTTTTCAAACTTGGCCAGCATTCGCCTTTGTCGTTCGCGTTATCTGCCAACTTTAGAAGGATTAGCTTTGCAGTAGGGCTACCAGCTTTTACGGTCATTGCAGACCACATTAATTTAACGCTCACGAGAAACCTCCTCGAAAGGGAATACATAGAGTTCAAGACCCAAATCAACGCCCAGCCCCATTAACTGCTCAGCTTGTTTGTAATTGATTATCCCTTGGTATTTTGAATTAGTTATCGACATCATTCCTCGGAAGTAATCCAGTGTGAAACCGCGCTTCTTAGAGTTGCATGAGTTGCAAGCTAGCTTTAGGTTTGCTTCGCAATGAGTGCCGCCTTTTGACACCGGAACAACGTGATCAATATGCCAACTGTTTTTGTCTGAGAAATCGACTTCTAAGCCGCAATACTGGCATTTCGAGTTATCGCGCTCAAAAACCGATAATTTCTTTTTAGGTGAAAGCTTTTTACCCATTAGCTGTCACCTCAATCTTGTAATACGTAATTAAATCGCTCATACTTATCCCCGATGTTTATCATCAAAACCCTGCATTTGCTTTCCACGGCTAGCGGGGTTTTTTCGTTTTAGCCCTTAACGTGGGCTAGTCGAAAGCGCCGACCGCATTTGTGCAATCCGCATAACGCTTTGAGAAAGCTTATTGATTACCCATCACACTCAGTGAATGTGAAGTCGTACCGTTGATAACCTAATAAGCCTTTTCAAAACGCCTTGTCTCTCCAAGTGTCACCTTTGTCTTTCGCCGCTAGCTAAGGTCACTAACCATGTCCGAGTAGCCCAACACTCTTATGGCTTCTGCTTCGTTTATCTGAATGTCCTCGCAACACGGAAGAGGATTGCTCAGGCGGTACATTCAGGACGCTTAAAGCGCAACATCAAACGCTTACTGCTAAGGAATTACTTGCTTAATTGCTCTTTCAGTAAATAACCTTCAAGTGCCCAAATTTTGTTTTTGGCGTTATCACGCGCTATCTTTCGCCCTATCTCTGCATCAAAGTTTTCAGGGCTAGCGCATACTGACTCACCAAGCACAGTAAAGCCGTTTTCAAGGGTCAAAAGACAAGCGGTAAATGTGGTGCCGGGGAAAACATGGTATTGCTCTGCTTTGATTTTGTTTTCAATGATTTCAGGTGTTATGCGCGGAGCAGTTAAGCCCTTTTTCTGAATCTCTATTTCAATTTCTTTGTCTTTCATTTCAAACTCACTCTTCATTTTTATATTCGCCGTTGAGCAAATTTCTTTTAAACTGTTCCAGCATGAACAAAATTGATTTAGCGTCTTGGTTAGTCGAGGCCCTTGCATCGAGCAATCCATCTTTGTCGTAGCCGAGAATAAGAACTGACTCGTAAACTCCCTTGGCTTTTTCTAAAACCACATCAGGGTTTCTTGCTGGCTCGCTGTTTAATTCGACTACTTTCATGCTATTAACCTAGGAGCTTGCTCAACAAAAAACTGTTTGCAGCGAAATATGCCAATGCTGCAACTTCAATCAGTAATACAATGGCCGCCGTGCGAAATTGCCAGTCGGTCTTAAACTGGTGCGCAAAGCTTTTGCATTGACGCTTACACCACCAGTAGAACGGCGAGCGCATTACGCGGCTCTCCGCGTTGGTGTATAAGCTGGCTTTGGTTGTGTGCGCTTAGGGTTTATTGGAACTACTTTGCTCATGACCTTTATCCTGTTTGTTTTGAGTTGGAAAAATAACGCTCATGTTGCTTTCGTGAGTTTCGAAAATGGCGTCATCAACCAAGGCGATTGGAATGCCATTAATCTTCACTATCTCACCCGCTTTTAAAGTAAACTGCTTCATTAGCACCCCTCTCGTGTTGCGTTAAATACAAAAATTAAATCAGCGATTGTCAGCACTAAATAGGAAGTCAGCGCGAACATGAAAATTGAACTATCAGAAGCGAAAGCAATTATCATCAGCATGATGAGCAGATTTAACGGGCCAGCTAGGCGCATACACTTTCGGCTAGTGCGTAATGATGAGTACTTTGCGGCAGCTGCTTTAAAAAAATGGCCCATACTTCTTGGTATGCCTGTCGCAATTTTTGCAGCGCTTTTACAAGTCAAGAAAGTTGATAGTGAGATATTGAATTTCATATCACTCCTATTACCCGTAGTTCCTATTGCATACTTTTTGATGGACTCGCATTTCGAAGCCAAGCAAGCTAAGCGGCGTATAGAGCTAAAAGCGAAGCGATTGCAAGACATTGCGCTTTTAAAAAATCGGCAAGCTTGAATTACTTTGCTCATGCTGCTTGCTCCTTACTTATTAGGGACTTTTGAGTCCCTCAAAATCTTTGTTAGTGCCATTGTTGATGGGCAAATGTCGGTTAATACAGATCCAAGACCTTCAAGCATTGCTCGTTGCGCTGCTTCCTCAAGACTCACGCCAAGCTCGTCTGCATGTTTTTGTAGTAGTTCTAATTCTTCGTTACTGAGCTCTATTTTTTCTTCGGTCATTATTGAGGGCCTTAAAAAGTCTTAGATGAACCCTCTTCGGGTTCTTCGTTAATGTTTTAAGCTGCTGTACGCTCTTTGCTTCCAAACGAAACAGACTCTTTTAGGCCACGCATGAAAATGTCACGAACAATTACCGCTTTTTGTCCGCCAGTATTTTTTACCAGCGCTTCAAGCAAGTCATTAACGTCATCATCTAAACGAACTTTGACTTCGTTCTTTTTGATTTTTCTTGGGTCTGCGTACATAGCCTTTATCTCCGTGTTAACTGGCTTTACTAAGTTCGACTTCTTCAACTTTGAGCTTGCCGCCCGTAATTTTTTCAATCTGGTAAGCGCGAAGGAGCGGTATAGTCTCGCCCCATTGGGATACTGCTGCGGGCGCTATATTGATTGCGCTAGCGAGTTTTGAAGCGCTACCGAAGTGCTCAATTGCATCACTCTTTTTCACGTTAAGAACCTTAAAATATGTAAGATTTCTTAAATTTAAACCTTAACATATCTTACGTCAAGCTGTTTTAAGATAACTTAAAATTAAATTGGTGGTTTATGGATACATTTGGAAGTTGCTTAGAACGAGCACGAAAGGCAGCTGGGTTCAAGTCCGCTGGCGCATTTGGTAAAAAGCTTGGCGTTTCCCATGTCACGGTAAGGGCGTGGGAGAAAGATGAATACAAACCCAGTAGCGACAACATTTTTGAGATAGTTAACATACTGGGATCGCATAGCTCGTTGCTTCCACGTGTGCATTACCAAAATAAGCGCGAGAAAAACCAAGTTGATGAGAACGCAGAATTTTATGGTCATATTGACGCCTGGGACAGCGAGACACCACTAGATGAAGATGAAGTAGAGGTTCCTTTTTTCATGGAAATAGAATTAGCAGCAGGGATTGGTGGTGAATATAGTCTAGAAATACAGGGTCCGAAACTGAGGTTTTCAAAGTCTACTTTGCGTAGGTGCGGAGTTGAAGCAAGTGCGGCTGCGTGTGTCAAAGTGTCGGGCAATAGTATGGAGCCAAGACTATTTGACGGTGATGTAGTTGGTGTTAATACGCTTGATAAGCGCATTGTTGATGGCAAAGTGTATGCAATAAATCACTCAGGCCTACTGAGAGTTAAGCGTCTTTATCGAATCCCAGGTGGCGGATTGAGAGTTAATAGCATTAATAGCGCTGAACACCCAGACGAAAAGTACTTTGATAGAGAGCTAGAACAAATCGAGGTAATAGGAAGAGTCTTCTGGCATACGAGCATTTGGGATTAAATTTATGAATATTAGGATATCATCATTACTAAGCGGTTTCGGCGCAATCATCGCTTTCATGTCACTCTTTCCACCTTTCCAGTTTGTGACAGGGCAAGGGGTTAAATTAAATTTAGGTTATGCATTCATATTAACGCCACCACAATACAGGTCGGGGCTAGCTTATGTGGATATTCCAGTTTTATTAACGCAAATATTTTGTGCAGCCTTAATTTTTGGCTCGCTATACTTTGCGGCAACGTTTTCAGAAAACGACATTAACAATACTTAAAAGTTGCGCACATTGCGCCGATAAATCTTTTAAAAATATTTTGGCAGATCACTGTAAAGGAAAATCCAACACGCTACAGACGCACAAAAGAACACCACTCGCCCTGAAAATGTCTTAAAATCACCATAGCTTAAATTGAACGTTTGTTTGAAATATATATCTGAACTTCTTTTCTCATCCAAGGTTTTCCATTTATCTCGCTGCAAATAAAGCACTAGCACACACACTGAAGCAGGATACTCTTCATTCATATCCAAAAATGAGCAGAGATACCAAAAGCCACACGAAAGCGCTAGAACGCAAGCAAGCCAAACTAGAAACCCCTTATACCGAAGTAATACAACCTTTCTAGTAAGCGTGTAGATAGAATTATAAAAATATGTAATGAACAAAACTTTAACTAGTGCACCAATCGCTTCGCTGAACGTCACAAATCCCCTTCCTTTTTATCTGCATCCTTGATGATTCCATAAAATAATTTAAGTTATCTTACATTTTTGTTTGACTTTAAATTTAAGTTATCTTACATTTTGAGCATACGGTAATCGATTGGATAAAAAACATGACCTCAACATACGTAGATTTATTTGAGTTTCAGAAAAACCTAATTGTTGCTCGACTTACAAAAAACGTGATGGACGGTAAAACGTACACGTGGTCTGTGTCGGGAAACATTATTCAGCCAGTTGCTGTGTGCTTGGATGAACAATCTGATATTCCAGTAACCCTCCCTAAAGAAGTTGAACGCGCTTTGCGCAGTGCGCTTGAAGCCTTCAATCGTGCGCCTAACGGTTACCACATTGATGACTTTCTCTACAACGTAGAAGGTAAAGCCGCATGAATACCAAATTCAATATTTTCTTAAAGCCAGGCACCACCGTTTCAATTAACGGCAAAGAGTTTGATGACCGTATGTGCATTATTACCGAACAATCTATTGACGTTATTCGCAATGCTATTGGTGACTCAGTTCAGCAAGTTATAGGTGAACGCGACTTCCAGCCGCAGGCACACGCGCACCGCTTTGATAGATACACCTATCTGCCAAAGCTGACTTCTACTTGCGAAGTTAATGTTTATGAAGGTGAGTTATCGCCAGCGGAACAGCGAGTTTACGACTTAATTGTTGTCGGTATGAGTCAACAACAAATCGCTGACAAACTTTGCTTGTCGCTACAAACCATCAAGTTTCACACCACTGCGATCAGCAGAAAGAAAGGCGTTAATTCAACGCGTGAAATCATTGCCCTGCACTACATGGGTCGTGACAAGTTTATGGAAGTGAGGAAAGCAGCATGAGCACGTTTTTATTTGTAATTGGATTGTTTTTTTTGATGGGCGCTTTTGCGTTCTTAGTTGGCGCTTTCATTCGCACTGGCCAAGGCGAGCGTGACGAAGAATGAACCTGGTATTCACGCTTATTGCGATAGCACTAGTGTCGCTCTTCTTTATCGCTGTTATCTCAACGGTAGAAGCAATAAAGAGTATCGATTTTAAGAAGTAAATTTAAAGGAAAAAGACGATGAAACTATTAGATTTTTTGCAGCAAAGAAATATTCCGCATGAGGTTGCTGGTAATAAAGTCCTCGTAAATGACTCTCTTGACCTTTGTGGCACTCAAATCACTGAGCTACCAGAGGGTTTGAATGTAGGTAACTCTCTTGACCTTCGTGGCACTCAAATCACTGAGCTACCAGAGGGTTTGAATGTAGGTGGCTTTCTTGACCTTTGTGGCACTCAAATCACTGAGCTACCAGAG
>LUMD01000050.1_pt1 | contig 63653 bp, 86 predicted proteins | sample 729651 | NCBI WGS metagenome assembly LUMD01 (sample SAMN03860272, study PRJNA289734) | marine metagenome | biome: seawater column; feature: ocean; material: water; isolation source: Red Sea water column Station 34 - depth 258m | place: Saudi Arabia: Red Sea | collected 2011-10-15 | depth 258 m | reverse complement strand
TCTCCAAGTCCTATCCACCATTCAATCTTTTCTTCCATATTCCCCAGAAAAATTATCCTCTCACTCCTTAATAGATCTGCCGATATAGTTTTGGTTGAGTTATTGATCTATTTTGATAAGTCCTGATCTTGTTTTTTTCTTTGTCGTTTTCGATAAATGATTATTGCAAGTGCACCTATTGCACATCCCCAGAAAACTGGATTGGCACCAGCATCAACATTTGGTATTAATCCGATAAATGAAACAATCGTTCCACCAATTAATGCCAAGCCAATCAACTCTAATCCTTTACCCATCATTAATGATAAAACAGATAAATGATTTAATGATTTGGTATTATTGTGAACAAGTATCTCATGGTGATTATGTGTTGTATGCTAATAGGAATTCCAATTGCATATGTTGATCCGACTGAGGGTAGTTTACGTGAAGAACCGTACACTGGTCTATTTTTCGTATCAATAGGTGGCGCTATTGTAATCATACTTTACAGTTCAATGCAGACTCGTAAAGAACAAAAAAGATTGAGACGCGAAAGAAGAAAGAAATTCAAAAAATAAAATTATAAATCTAATCCAAATGATCCTGCTAGATCTGAAAATTTCTGATATGACTCTAGGTACTGTCTACCTTTTTCAGTTATGACAAATGTATGTCTACCATCAAACTCGATCTTGTTTATCAATCCTGCACCGGTTAAATTCTTAACAAATTTCTCTAATCTTGAATGTGACAGATTAGCCTTTGTGAGAAGTGATGTAGTTTTGATACCTTCCTGACCAGTTTGTTCTGTAACTGTTAGCACATCTGCTACAATTTGCATGCTGGTTCTATAGGTCATCTGTGTTCAAGTTCCTCATTCAGATATAAGAGTATTACTGCGTCTCTGATGAGATAAATAGGCAAAATTTGTTTGTTAAACGTGTCTGAAAATCAATCGATCGCGTGGTATGAAGATTTTCTTGGAGTTGCATATCGCTATTTTGACATTAGAATGAATATCATTTTAATGTTCAGTGAAAACAAACCTACTAGAGATCTGTGGTATGAGACCATGCACTGGTGGAACGATCATACAATTAAGATTAGATTTGTGGAAACTGGTGATGATTACTGGTTTGTAATGGGTGCAGATTCTAGACGTCCAGACACAAACAAATACTTCTACAAAATCTTAGAAAAATCTGCAAATTATGAGCGTTTTAAAAAAGGTCACCAAGGTAGTGCGTTCATGAGATTTGGAATTTATTCAAGAAAAACAGTTGGTGAGGTAAAAAATGACGCACTTTGTGACTGTGGACACCGAAAAGACGATCATGATGAAAACTCACATGGATGTCTTTATGAAATCTGTAATTGCACAAATTTTGATACTTTTCAATTAAACATACTAAAAAAGAAAAAAGTTGTTACAAACATCAAATTCTTATCTGAAGATGATGTAAAAGATGATGCATTAGCATGGAATTGTCTTAACAAACATAAATATTCTAAAACTGATTAATCATTCTCGTTGAGACGATTAACTCTGATATGTTCTCCTGGATAAAATTCTTCAAGTTTACTTGAATAACATTTGCCACACAATGGTCCTTCTATTTTCCACTCTGGCATTGGATTGTAAGGTAATTCTCCAATCTTATTAGAACACTGTTTACATTTTCCAGTCATACAATTTCACGGACAAAATTTGGCTATAAAATCATTTGCCGAAAAAAATGACGTTAAATACTACTATTTTATACGATCATCGGTAATAATCTGGTTAATGTAACCTCCTGCAAGATTTTACACTGGCCGGATTGTTACCTTGTTCTAAATCCCAAAAATTGTTTTCTTGATAAATGTAATCTCTTCTGTCTCTTGACCAATCTTTCTATCAATAATTTTTAGCATGTCATTACCATATACTTGATTTGAAAAGAAATTATGAGCTGTATTTGATTCCTCAATCTTTGTTTCTACTGCTGAGTCTTCCAGAAACTTTGTGACTACTTTATCTGCCACTTTCAGAATTTTTTCACATAATCCAAAATTCTGCATTATCTTCTCTAATTCTGTAATATCGCTTTTGAAATCATCGTTCTTTGCTATAATATTCTTGTGAATTATTCTTGCTGTAACTGCAACAAACAAACTTTGAGCATATCTCTTGTTTTTATTCTGAGTACTTTTTCTGTCATAACCTAATTGATTTTTGGCAAATTCTCGAATTAAATGTGGAAATAGGAAATATCTATAATCACATTCTAGTTCATCATTAAAGACATTCTCATACTTTGCCCCATTTGGTAAATATTTTGCAATTCCTCCATAGACTTCATTTGGTTTTTGCACAAAATATGAAACAAATGATGCAATAGCTGAATCATCTTTTATTCTACATCTGTCTTTTGCATCTGGAAGATATCTATTGTATGTCTCATTTCCTTGAAACTTTGCCTTATCGGCTGCAGAAAGATTAAGCCATAATCCTTGTTGATGCTCAAAACAGTAATCAAGTCTTGTTGCCAACATATGATGAATTGATACAAAATAATCTTGCAACGATACATAATCTTTACCTTTAACCGCATTCTGCGAGTTTCTATATTTTGTAATTTTTCTCTGATGTTCTTCATCTTTTGTTTTAATTATGGTGACTAATACTTCGGCATCAACATTGTTTGCTTTCTTTTTCTTATCTAGAATACTCTTTGATGTTTGTGCTCCGTTAACAATCTGGGCACCTTTTAGGTATAGTTCATTATTTTTAATTGAAACATCGTCTACTGTTATAGTAATTCCATTATTCCATTCAAAGAAATTATGTGGATCATCTTCTAGTGTTGTTGATATTTTTTTATTTATAGAGCCTTTTCCACCCAGATGTTTTCTAATATTTGATTCAAAAATATAGTGTTCATTCTTCTCCACCAATTCTGCTAAATCAAAAGCAGAAACTACACACACTTTACAATTTTTATGCTCAAGTGGTTGTTTGAGAATTCTTAAACTTGCATTTTGACCTTTAGCAGGTTTCTTAATACGTTCCCATAATGTCTGATATACTTGCTGCCTCCCCATGACTCTGACTTTGTCATTTTGATATTCATCTACACATTGGTCAGTAATGTAGACCAGATCTACCCTCATTTTTTTATCATTAAGAATTTTCCAGAGATATTGTAATTCATCTCTCTTTAGTTTGGATTGTTCTTTTTCTTTTAATCGTAATACATCCTGAATAAATTGATCAATTGCTCCTATAGAGTGAGCAGAACCATACTTTGATTGAAATAATCTAATTCTCTTTTCATCAGAATCTACCAGATACGCATCTATTCCTTCATCATATCCGCCATCAATTATTGCATTTTCTGCGATGTCTTGTAAAACCTCTTCAACGTTTATCAAATGCCATAAGAGATAATCGCGACCTTTCTCTACAGTGGTATTGGAATCTTTCATGAATTCGCTAATGCTTACATCAACTGAATGTGTGGCAAATCCCTCTAATGGCGCACTAGAAAATTTTGAAAGAATATCGCGTCCTTGTTCACTATATTCTAAGAGATTTGCTCCTTTAGGTGGCATTTTTGTTATTTTATTTTGCTTATCCTTAAGAAGCATAGGGTGATTACAACATAACCTTACTAAGAAACATAAAGAAATACGAACAATTCAAAACATGAATAAGAAAATCGCTATTATTCCTATTGTAGTAATTATTGCCATAATTGGTGCAGTCTCACAAATGAATGTTGAAGAAACTATGACAGAAACTGTTGAAATTGAAACCGTTGAAGAAGAAGCCTTAATCACAATTCCTGTAAAAGCTGCAAGACCTGCATGCGGACCGCATCCTGAATGTTACATCCCATCATATTATGTCACAAAACTTGATGAACCTGTAACTTGGAAAAATGAAGATTCTGCATTTCATAGCGTAACTAGTGGTAGTTATGAAGAACCTGATGGAATGTTTGACAGTGGACACCTAGACCCATATGAAATATTTTCATACAAATTTGACGAGCCTGGAATGTATCCTTACTACTGTACCCTCCATCCATGGATGGCAGGAAACATAAAAGTAGAAAGGTGACGAAGGGAGTCGAACCCCTTTAGATAAGCTTTGCAGGCTCACGCATAACCGCTCTGCCACGTCACCGCAATTAAAAAAACGAATATTTGCAATTAAACTCTTTACTTCAAATTTTTCCTGATGTTTTAGATGCTAATTTGACATCTTCTGCTTTGACAGTTTTCCTACCTGCATGTTTACTCATGTCTACGGCATTTTTGGCAATCTCTGCTGCAATGTCTTCCATGACTCTTCTTAATTCATCAGCTGATTCGTCACTAACTCTGTCTGCACCGGCTTTTTTCAAAATTCTATACATTGCTGAAACTCCCAAATCAGATGTTTTCATACTATTATGAGGAAAATTGGCGATAAAATACTTTTAGTGAAAAAATCTAACACATGGCATGAGCTGGATTTATGATGCACATATTCATCTATCAGATCCTGAATACAAATCTGATATGGATATGATTCTCAATTATATGGATTTGTTAAAAATCAAGGCATGTTGTGTTTCAATGGATCTTGAAACTTCTAATGAAACAATGAATCTGTATGAAAAATCGAAAAATGTTTTACCATTTATTGGAATTCATCCTGAGATGGCTCAAAAGGAACCCACACCTGTTTATGATCTGATTGAGAAAAACAATGAAACCATTTCTGGAATTGGTGAAATTGGACTGGATAGAACTTACATTGATTCTGAAGATGAATGGAATGTACAAAAAGAAGTATTTTCAAAACAATTATCACTAGCTGAAAAATTCAACAAACCTGTCTCAATTCACTCACGAAAGACATTATCTGATATCTTTGAAATCTTACCTTCCTATAAAATTCCTGGAATTTTATTACATTGGTTTGATGGAAACAAAGCACAATTGAGAACTGCCATGGATAATCAATATTTTGTATCATATGGTCCGTTGTTAATTTATGCAAATGATAAACAAACCTTGCTTACAAAAACAGATCCTACTCAACTTTTAATTGAGACTGATGGTCCTGTCAAATTTTCACGGTGTTTTGAATACAAAACTACTGAAATCATGTTTGTATCAAGTGTGATCTTCTGTGCCTCAAAACTTCTTCATACATCATATGAAAAATTACTTGAGCAAATTGAAGATAACTCGAAGAAATTCCTAGGAATTTGATGGTACATATATAAAAAACTAAAAAACCAAACTGCTAGTGGATAGAATAAAGAGACTCTCAAATGAAGTTCTGAATGAATATTCTGAACGTTTCGGAACTGATTTTTCAACAAACAAACAAACACTCAATGAAATTTCAATTATTCGTTCTAAAGGTCTAAAAAATGAGATTGCTGGCTATATTACAAAAATGCTTCAAAGACAAGCTAAATTTGAAGAAAGAAAACAAATGATAATTGATAACGAAAAAAAGTCACAAGAACGTCAACAATCAAGATCTAAAAAATCAGAACCAGCAGCAGAACCAGCAGCAGAACCAGCAGCAGAACCAGCAGCAGAACCAGCAGCAGAACCAGAACCTATTACATCAGATGAAAAAACCATTGCTGAAGAAATTATTGATGAATCAAAATCTGAATAACAAAATCAATTAATTTACCAAAAATAACCATTCATTATGATTACTGTTAATTTTACGGGGGGTGCACGAAAATCTTTCCAAACTGATTCATTAACAATTGCTCAAAATGTTAATACTATTTCTGAACTCATAAAATATCTAATATTACAAAAACCAGAAAACACTCCTGATTTTAACGGAAAAAATCTATTGATTGCAGTAAATGGGGTTGATTCTTCAGCTCTTGATGGAATTAACACTCATTTAAAATCGGATGATGTTGTAAATATAATACCCATAATTCATGGAGGTGCAAACACAAACATAATTTTCACGATAAAAAATCATCAAGTTGGATTATTTGAAATAAATAAATGCAACGCAAATAAAGAATATCTTTTATCATTAAGGAAAAAATTTCCTAAATTGAATCTACAAGCAATCTCATCAAAATTCATCCTTGATAAAGAACACGCAAAAAAAATTATCATGATTTCTATAACCCATAAACTAAAAGATCAGCTACTATCAGACAAAATTGAAACTGATTTACTTCTAAGATTCTCAAATACTACTCAAATTAACAATGCAATAAAAAATGTGGGATTATCAAAATCTGAAAATTTCATTTTAATAGCCATTGGAAGTAAATCTAATCTTATAAAATTACATGAAATAATATGTGATGATTTAGACCAACTCTTCAAAATTAACAATTCTAATTTCCTCAAAAAACACTTTGAAATATCTGCCCAAACTCTGAATTCAATAGAATCCAAAACTCCACTTGTAGATCTACTTGTTGAAAAAGCTTCTATACTAATCTAGTTCAAAACGCTTCTGTTTATTCACACTAAGAATAGAATTCGGTGGAATTATACTAACTCCTGTTCTATCTCTTAATACCTGAATAATTATTTCCCAATCTGAATTCTCTAATGACACTTTATTTGATAATGAATTTGCAATCTCAGAAATAATGTCTTTAGTATGTAATGATGATTGTCGTTTTTCTACTGTAATTCTATATCTCTCATTTTTTTTAATCATATGGGATAGACTGATTACTTTATCTCTTATCTCATCTAATTTTGATTCACATTCTTCTTGAATTGGAATTATTCTTGAGCAATATTTGATTAACCAAGGTTCATCATCAATAATATCTTTAAAATCATCTAGAACTTTCATGATGTCAAGGTTAGTCTCCACCTGAATTATTCCTGAAAAAACAGTTTTTTCAATAATTGCATCTGTATCTCCAAGCCTTTCTAAAATATTTTGTATCTCCAAAATGGTTGGTTCTTCAAGATTTCTCTGACATGTTATAATTAAGTTCACAATGCTACCTCTATCTCATCTTTTGAAACAGAACCATCTCTGATAATATTTATCTCATCGTCAACAAAATCAATTATAGTTGATTCGCCATGACTTTTGATTCTTCCCCCATCTACTAAAACATCAATCTCCGGTAATCTCATTCTACATTCATTAGGATCTAAAATTGATTTTTCACCAGAAATATTTGCACTTGTTCCCACAATCAATTTACATTGTTTTAGAATAGATAACACACATTCATTATTTGGAACTCTTACGGCTAATTTTCCATTGTTCTCAATTTGTTTAGATATCTCTTTTCTAATTGGTAACAATAACGTTACTTGTCCTGGCCAAAATCTTTCTGAAATTTTTTCTGCTTTTGGATTAAATTCTACAATTTTCTCCAAATCCTTTTTTGAAAAACCTAAAATTGGAAATCTCTTCTTACCGCTTCTTTTTTTCAGTTCATAAATCCTTGAAACACTGTCTTTATTCAAGGGATCACAACCTAAACCGTAAACTGTGTCTGTGGGAAATGCAATAATTTGTCCATTTTGATATGCTTCTATAATCTGACTAATTCCTTCTTCATTACATGTGACTGTGTACACATTAGAAATTTTACTCTCACAACTAATTATGTTATATGATCTCTCTAAATTGTTAAACCAAAGTTATCTGTAAATTCAGAAAATGTTCTATATTCTTTTAAGAAATCTTTTCCAGTCATACTGATTCTATATTTACAAGCTCTCTTAGAATCAACCTGTTCTAACAGTCCCTGTGAAACCAAATTTGTCAAAATTTTTGAAATTCTGCTATGAGAAATATTTGCTCTCTGAATTAGATTTGTAATTGACGCCCCATTCTGATCAATTGTGAGTTCTTCGGCAGCATATAGAATATCTCCAACAATTTCGATCTGTTTTCTGTATATTCCCATTCATGTAACATTCATCTTATCTTACTATGATAATATTCAATCTCTCGAATCAACAAATAGGGTAAACTTTTTTGACTTTGAAAAATATTGTGCCTATCTTCCAAATTTTTCATCTTCCTCATCTTCAAAATCATCAAATTTTATTTTTCTTAATGGTAATCTTGAGATTGGTATGAACATAGAAACCAATCCAGATATCTTCAACAAAATTGAAACTGAATAAAGAATTGATTCTGGGAAAACCAATGAGTACCATGCAATAAATTCTCCAAATGCTAGCAACGCAAGTCCAATCCCAACTGCCAGTGTTCCTTTTCGTTTTCCTTCCAAAAATGAAACAAACGTTTCAATTGCACCATACACAAGTAAAATAAATGAAAAGGATCTGATAATATGTTCTATGTTCATAGCTGATAATGCAAACAACGGTAAAATCCCAACTGATCTAAAGTAACGTGATTTTGGGAAAAACGATTTTATTGTATGTGAAAATGCAATGAAAAAATAACCAATTGTTTGTATTCCTAAACCTAAAGCCTGTAATCCTCTATTGATTTTTCCTTCTTGAAGGTATATGTCATCTATTACATACCCTGCCCAAATTATTCCGAAACCAATCCCAATTGCTATAAACGCGATTGTTAGTCTGAATAAAACAGGGCTTCCCGTATTCTTGTAACCAACATATGCAAAAACCCCTATAATTATTCCAACAATGAATCCTACAAGATTTAAAATATTCTCAAGTAAGAATTCCATTTAATTAACTGCCAATTCCTAAATTAATTAAGTCTTGTAGAAAATTGATTCATAAAATGATTAATTTCATTCAGTCTTCCCATTCGTCCAACGTTCCTGCAGTTTCTCCTTCTGTACTTCCAGTATAATCTCCTAAGATGTCTGAATATTTTGCTTCATTGTGTGCCACAAATCTTACATATTCTCCATAACTCATATCCAAATCACATTTCTCACATTTTACATATGAAAAATCTGGGGCTAATTCCGCATTCTCTCTGCATTTTGGACATTTGATTTTCATATTCTAATTTCATCCATTGAGTATTATTGTTTTTATCAATAAGAGATAAATTGAAATGAAATTTCCATATTTTGTTGAGTAAAACCTGTACAAAATGCAAACAAGAAATTCCTGAAAATCAAGAACTGGAATCTCAGGCAGAAAAATACCCTGTTTGTCCAAAATGTTGGGATGAATGGAAAGAAATGAAAGTAATGGTAATTAATGAAATGCATCTTGATATGTCATTATCAGATCACCGTAAGGTTCTTCGAAAACATGAAAAAATATTTGCAGGTATAATGACCCCTGAGGGTGATTATGTTGATTTTACAAATGAGGATAATCGAAACCCTGAAGAAAAACCTGCCTAGAAATTAAAAATATTCCTAGCCGCGTCTGGCGTCAATAGAATCATTCTTCTCTTTGATTTTTCATCCAATCTATCAAAAACTGTCTTAATTGATGATGCCAAAATCTGTTGTTTATCTTTCTCAACTTGCAGAAATATCTCAAAAATCGCATCCAGATTAAAGAGAATTATTTTTTCTGGTGATGCCAAAATATGCTTGAAGTAATTTGAGAACATATCTTCTCGATTTTCATTATTTATCTCTGCTAGAACCTCTAACCATGTCTTTAGTAATTTTGAGAAATTAGGAAATGGAATCGTTGGACCTGCATTTAACGCATTTATGATAATCTCTGCTTTATCTTCCGTATTTTTATTAAAAAACTCTGTCATTCTTTTTTTCATAATTGGCGTTCTAAGAAAATCTGGTAAACTAGCAAGATTTACTATGATATTTCCTGCAAAATTAGGTTCTGACATCTTGAGATCTTTATAGACTTGAAATTAACCGTTAATACACTTTAGCTTAAATACGCGATTTGAAAATTTGTTTTATGGGCGCTACTATAGTTATTGGAGGTTTTTTCGGAGATGAAGGTAAAGGAAAAATTATATCATATTTAGCACAAAAAGATAATCCTACAATAGTTGTTAGAGGTGGAGCTGGTCCGAATGCAGGTCACACAATCAAAGATGGTGATAAAACTTACAAAGTTAGAATGTTGCCAAGTGGATTTTTAAATAAAAATTCCAGAGTAATGATTGGTCCAGGCGTAGTTGTAAACCCTGATGTTTTTCTAAAGGAAATTAATGATTTTGGAACTGATGGAAGATCATTTCTTGATAATAATTGTGGAATAATTGAGCAACATCATCTTGATGCAGATTCAAAAGGAAGATTAAAAGAAAAAATTGGCAGCACTGGTTCTGGTACAGGTCCTGCAAATGCAGAACGTGCAATGAGAACTCTAAAAATGGCAAAGGATATTGAATCATTACAAAATTATCTCATTGATGTACCTCAAGAACTCAATTCTGCAATGGATAGAAATGAAAATATCCTGATTGAAGGGACTCAAGGAACACATCTTTCTCTATGGCATGGAACATATCCGTTTGTAACTACAAAGGATGTTACTGCATCTGGAATTTGTGCTGATGTAGGTGTTGGTCCAAAAAGAATTGATGACATTATTGTCGTCTTCAAATCATATCTAACACGCGTTGGCACTGGTCCAATGGCTGGTGAACTAAGTGCTGAAGAAACTTCTGAAAAGGGTTGGGAAGAGTTTGGAACTGTAACTGGTAGACTTAGGCGTGCAGCTGAGTTTGATTTTGAATTAGCCAGTCGTGCAATCATGCTTAGTAGTGCAAATCAAATATCAATTACAAAATTAGATGTAAGATTTCCTGAATGTGCAGGTGCACAGTCCATTGATCAATTGGATTCTGAATCAAAATTATTCATAAAAAACATTGAAGACAAACTAGGCGTGCCTGTTACGCTCATTGGTACTGGTGCAGGCGTGAATGATATAATTGATTTACGCACGTAATTTTTTTCAGTAAGCTTTAATTTAGAAATTTTTTCAAAATACAATACGATGGCAACACTACCCAATTATGTTCAATTAGATTCTCCTCTAGAATTTACTCGATTGGTATGTGCGTTGGAGCGTTCTCCACGTGTATCATTTCTTCATGATCATAATGGAAAAAAAGTTCTATCTGTCCAAATGGATCTACTCAAAGAAAAACCTGTGATCTATTTTACTCCAATTGAAAATATTGGTCACTATTTGTGCTATGGATTTAATTCTGGTCAGGAAAAACTTGAACTAGTAGATACCACTCTAGACAATTCTAAACTTTACTCTCCAATAATCAAAATTAAATCTCTACCTGCATCTTTAAAACCTGATATTGAAGCTTCAAAAGAAAAATACAATCCCATTGAACTAGAAGACCTTTCTAGCTTGGCTAAACTAAGTTTTGGTTATGAAGAAGCACCATTTCCATTATTTGCATTTAAACAGAAAGACAAATGGTTTATGGGTGTTTTTCTTAATTTTAACGAAGATGGACCATCATATTTTTGTCATGTTAGCTTGGATGAAGAACCAACAAAACCATTTCTAAAATATAGTACCTCTAAAAACTCGGAACCTGAATTTGTAAACCACACTGGTGATCATGGTTATTCGTATATCAAAATAATAAAGTTAAAAGACTCACATCCCTTGGTCGACTATGACCAAATTCAGTGATAGAATAAAAAAATCAGCAAAAATATCTCCGATCATTTTAGCAAATGATTATGATCCAAAAGTACCAAATATTGAATCAAAAACTCTACGAAACATTAAACTTCTAAACAAATACTTGTGTGGAATAAAAATTAACTTTCACCTTCTATTACGATTAGATAAAAAACAAATCTCAAAGATTAACAAAACTGCACATGATCATGGTTTACAATGTATTGCAGACATTAAACTAAATGATATAGGAAATACAAATCTCATCACTGCAGAAAATTTATGGAATATGGGATTTGATGCAGTGATTGTAAATCCAATAATGGGAAAAAAAAGTTTAAAAAATTTGGTAGAACTATCTCACAAAAAAAACAAAGGAATAATCTCATTATGTCATATGAGTGCACCAGAAGCCAAAGCCTCATACGAACTGGAAATTAAAAATCGTCTAAAGAAACAACAACTCTATCAATTATTCCTAGATTGGGCAATAACTAGTAATGTGGATGGAATAATTGTCGGTGCAACTTATCCAAAAATTATTTCATATTGTAAAAAATCAATACATGGAAAATTATCAATTTTCTCTCCAGGTGTAGGCACACAAGGTGGAAATGCGTCAAAAGCAAAAAAACTCGGTTCTGATTATCTAATAGTAGGAAGAACAGTTCTTAATTCTAAAAACCCAGTTCAAACTGCAAAAAATTTAGTTGTTGATACAGTTATCTAGAAACTCTTTTGATCTTTTTAAAAGATTTTTTGCATTTTTGTATGTTATTCTCTCTAATGCATTATCAAAATTTAACCAGATAAAATCCAGATGTTCATGTGATAAAATAATTTCTTTAGTTTTTGTCTTTCCTAGAAAAAATATAACTTTTTTATGAATATCCTGATTATCTGCACGAAAATAATACTCAATCTCTTCTTTAAACCCTTTAAGAAATTCTACATCTAAAATTCCAGTTTCCTCACTCGTCTCTCTAAGTGCAGTTTCATGATATGTTTCTCCTTCTTCCATCTTGCCTTTTACAAAATCCCAATGTTTAGATGGATAATTTAGCAGTAAAAATTTTCTTTCATCAAACTCATTAAATAAAATAACTCCTGCAGATACTTCTTCTTTCATTTCTATTTACCTATTCTTCGTTTTCGTTTTTGAAATGTCCTAATTGCTCTCATCAGATCAATTTTCCTAAATTCAGGCCAGAAAATATCTAAAAACACCAACTCACTATATGCACTTTGCCAAAGTAAAAATCCACTCATTCTTTTTTCTCCTGATGTCCTTAAAATCATGTCTGGAGATGATTGTGGTAAATGTGATGTATACAAATTAGATTCTATAATTCCCTTATCAATTTTATCTGCATCTAGTTCACCACTCTTGATTTTTGTCCCAATCTTTTTTACAGCATCTACTAATTCATTTTGTCCTCCATAAGCTATGGCAATATTTAGAAAATGATTAGCATAATTTTTGGTAGTCTCATCTAATCTTCTAAGAACATCTTTGATTGATTCTGGTAGTAGTTCTATTGTTCCTATTGCTTTGACTCTCATTTTGTTTTTGTGTATTCTAGGATCATTGTACAATTTTTCTAATCTTTTATGGATTAACTCATAAAGATAATCTAGTTCGTCATTTTTTCTGTCTAAATTCTCTGCTGATAAAACGTATAATGTTATAATTTTAATATCAAATTCCTCACACCAATCTAGTAAATTCTCCACCGCATCTGCACCTTTGAAATGACCTTTTTCTTGAATTGTTAGGTTTCTTTTTGCCCATCGTCTATTTCCATCTAAAATTATTGCTATGTGATTGGGTATGTCACCTTGAAGAATTTCACTCTCTAGTCTTTTTGAATAGATTGAATAAAATCCTGAAAGATATAATGCTGCGTCTTTTATTCCGTTAATAGTTTGCCACCTCGTTTCCTATATCTACGGAAAAGTAGTGTGGCTGATATCAGTGTTATTGCTGCACCTGCTAACAGTGGTGGAATTAATGTAAATGAACTCTCGTTTGTTGTCAATATGGTTGCAAATTGTGCAACTGTTGGATAAATTGCGGCTAATACAATAATTCTCAAAACATCACTGATGTGTTTTAATTTTCTGTTAAGCCAATTACTAATCAAGATGCCTGCTGAAACTGTTCCAAGTCCCATCCACAAAAATGGAAATAATCCTTGAAGGAATTGTCCCACTACCATTTGATTTGATATTGATTGTGCAAAATCCATTTCTGTTTCAAATAACTGCGGATCAATATTTGCAACACCTGCAGGAACTGATGCAAGAATTAGAACTGCTCCTGTAACAAGTGCAAATATTCTAATGAAACCCGTAGGTGTAGCCTTTGTCCAACTAGTCCATGATTTGTCTATATCAAATGCACGAATGAGGAATGCTCCTCCTAAAATACTAACTAGAACTGCAAAAATCTCTGCAGTATATCCGACAACTGTACCAATACCGCCAATCAATAGTAAAATTCCTGGAACTCCCAAAAAGAATTTTGAATATGTCTTATCATAAATCACCATCTTCAGGAACTTTCCAAATACTGCATAGGAATGTTCAATTGTTCTACTCACTTGCATTACAACTCTCTGAACAGATACTACTGGTATGACATTTTGAATAACTGGAATTACCATTTCATCATCTTCCCCGTCAGAAACAATAACGGCACCATTTGCTGAAAATTTCTGTAACACTGATTTTATTTCATTAACAATTTTTTCATCTGCTTGAACGCCTCTCTTATCTACTCCAGCTACAACTACCACTTGTACATTGTATCCTTTACTGACTAAATCCTCATAGGTCTTAACTGCATAAAATATGGAGTTTGAATCTGCATCCTCTGGGTCTTCTAAGGCAAGTCTTTGAGCTGCATTAATGCATGAATCTCTTCCTACTACTGGAGTTGTTATTCCTGCTTTTTTACCTACATCATCATCTCTATCAACACAAATTACAAGTAATTTTGAAGCTGATGTAGACTCGATATCCCTCTCTAGTTTCTTATTCTGAGACATATGACCATTTATAGCAAAATTACCTTTTAACGATTTCCAACTAATAATTATAGTATTTTTTGTATATACTCACGGTTTTGCAGAGACCGCCATCTGAGCATGTTGAATAGATTCTTCTTTTAATTTTTCTATATTGCTCAAAATTTCAGTTTTCTGCTCCGTCTCTCCATCCTCTGCGATTAGGTTTGCCATTACCATTGTCTCTATGATATAAGATTCGAATGATTTCAGTGAAGCGATACGATTGATATAACTTTCTTGCCATTCTTCTGGTGCATCACTATATGCTAATTCCATTAACAATGCATTATTTTGTGATGAAGAAACTTCTGCAATTTTGATATATTCTTCTGGTGAAATCTTACCCTCAACTAATTCTGAAAATGACTCTTCTACGGCATTTGAAATTATTGTATGTCTTTCATTAATCCCTGCATCATGATTCTCAAAATCAGTTACCACAATTGTCATTTCAGTATTGGTTGGATTATCTAGCCACACCATGAAACTTGCAATAGTAATTGCAATCAAAATTCCTACTGTAATTACCACTCCTTTCTTAGAACCCATATCTCTTCTCCAATTTTTGATCATTATAATACTGATCTATTTTGTATGAATTTCTCTCAAAGTCTAAAAAATACAAGATTTTTGATCAAATTTAGAAAAATTTGCAAATTAGTTTATAAAAAAAATACATCAGTTCTAGCCTAAAGTGAAATAATATTCACATTCTCTTTTCAAATAGAAGATTGTTTTGGATTTTATATATGACTGAAGCATATTGCGTAAAATGCAGACAAAAAAGAGAAATTCAAAACCCAGAAGAGACTAAATTGAAAAATGGACGTCCCGCTGTAAAAGGCGTATGTGGTGAATGCGGAACTAAAGTTTTCCGAATAGGTAAACCTTAGACGCACTTTCCTTTTTCTAACTAAACCCATATAGGGGATTTGAACCAATATTAGTTATGACTAAATCTGATTATGAAAATTTACTAAAAAGAATTGAAAAAAATATTTCAAACACATCATCATCTGGTAAACGTTTTGAACTGCCACCAATTGATATTACTTGGGAAGGAAAAAAAACAATCCTTAGAAACTTTGCAGACTTTCCAAAAGCACTAAGACGAGAACCTAACATTATCTTACAGTATTTATCAAAAGAATTTGCGGTACCTGCTGATCGTGTAGGTGACAAAGCAATTTTTGTTGGTAAGCGTGATCCTGATGATTTCACTAGATTATTTGGAATATATCTGAAAGATTATGTAGAATGTCCAACATGTCAAAGTCCTGATACTAAAGTAGAAAAAGAAAATAGGATTTCTTTTCTAATCTGTGAGGCATGTGGAGCAAAATCTACAATTAAAGGTAAATATGCATAATGCTTTATTCTACAAAAGTTATTAGCGCAAGCGGCAATCTAATGTTAAACATCTGTGATCCTGAGTTGGTTGATAAAACCCTTCATGATGGAAATACAAAAATCAAAATCAATCCCAATTATTATGCTGAAAGAGATGTTGATGAACACGAAGCAAAAGGCTTGTTAGAAAAATGTAACTCTATTAATATGGTTGGTGAAAAAACAATTTCCTTAGCAACAAGTTTGGGAATTGGGTCTGAACGAAGCATACGAAGAATAGATGGTATTCCATTTCTAATTGTCTTTAAAATGTAACACCACAATTATATACAAAATTTACATATCTTTTACGTGGGAAAACGTAAAGTACTCAATGAAAGTGCACTAAAAGAGATTAGATTAGCTGAAGAAGGAGAGATGTATGGTCGAGTCATCAAACTTTTAGGAAGTGATCAAGTTCTTGTCAAATGTACTGATGACATAACAAGAAGAGGAAGAATTCGTGGAAAATTAAAACGAAGAATTTGGATTAGAGATAATGATGTTGTAGTAATTGCACCTTGGGATTTTAAACAAGATGAACGTGGAGACATAGTTTGGAGATTTACTTTACCTCAGGTAGACTGGTTAAAAGATAATGATCATATTCCAAAAGACTTTTGATCTCATAAATGATTTATTATTTGTAGATATGATATAAGATATGTCTGATAATTCTGAAAAAAAAATTGAATTAAAGATAAAATCTAAACTAGAACAAAAGAAAAAAAAGAAGACTCTAGATGATGGATTTAAAAAAAATAAAGTAGTCAATGAAGTCTTAGATAAAATCACTGTTTTGCAATTGTATGATCTAATAAATTCTAAAATAATTTCTTATGTGAATGGGGTTGTCAAAGCTGGAAAAGAATCTGTTGTATTTTGGGCAAAAGATCTTGAAGATAATGACATCGCATTAAAAATATATCTTATAACAACATCTAATTTTAAACGAAGAAGCCAATATCTTGCCGGAGATCCCAGATTTACCAATGTTAAAAAAGGAACAAAAAATATTGTCTATCTCTGGGCCAAAAAAGAATTCCAAAATATCTCAAAATGTTATAATTGTGGAATTTCTGTGGTCACACCTCGACATGTATCAAAAAATATCTTGATTATGGATTTTGAGGGAAATGGTGGAAAACCAGAAAACACTCTACTAGAATCTGTAGTTGATGAAGATGACTATTTTCAATCTATTGCTCTAATCTCTGACTTGTTCAAAAAGGCAAAATTGGTTCATGGTGATTTTTCAGAATATAATATATTCAAAACCAAAAATGGTCTAAAATTGTTTGATTTGGGGTCTGCAGTTGATACAACACATCCCAATACCATGAACTTTTTAAAAAGAGACATTAATAACATAACCAACTTCTTTGTAAAACGAGGATTAACAGTAGAAAACCCTGCTGATATCCTTGAAAGGATAACAAAATGAGCTTTGAAAAATTAATTAGAATTCCAATAGAAAGAATAGGTGTTATTATTGGAAAATCTGGCAAAACTAAACATCGTATTGAAAAAAAATGTCATGTTGATCTGAATATAGATAGTGAAACAGGGGAAGTGATGATTACTAGTGATAAAATAGATGGAAACATTAGTCCATTCAAGGCTGTTGAAATTGTTAGTGCAATTGGTAGAGGTTTCTCACCAGAAAATTCACTTCGACTGTTACGTGGAGAAAATAGTTTACATTTGATTGATTTACGGGAATTTGGTGGAAAGTCACCTGATCAAATTGAACGAATTAAAGGAAGAATAATCGGTGAAAATGGAACTGCTAGATTAAACATGGAAAATCTAACTGGTGCTACAATTTCTGTTTACGGTAGAACTGTTGGAATTATTGGAGAGCCTAACCAATTAAGATTGGCAGTTGATGCAATATCCTCATTATCAAGTGGAAGTATGCATGGTCCTGTTTACAGTAAACTAGAAGCTGCAAGAAGAAGAGAAAAAGCTGAAAAAGCACTTTTGTGGGAAAATCAAGATGTCTTCTAATGAACAATTTAACCAAATCTCTCCTAGTGAGTTCTTTTATCGTAATCGTGATTTAGCTGGTTTTAGTAATCCTACTCGTTCTTTATACACTGCAGTACGTGAGTTTGTAGAAAACTCTCTAGATGCATGTGATCATAGTGGTATTCTACCAAACATTCACATGACAATCAAAGCTGTAGAACCAGACAAACCTGACCCGAAACAGTATATTTTGACTGTAAAAGATAATGGTCCTGGCATTCCGTCAAAACATGTTCCTTTGGCATTTGGAACTGTTCTTTATGGTTCTAAATTTGGTTTAAAACAAGCTCGTGGAATGTTTGGTCTAGGTGCCACTATGGCAATTCTTTATGGTCAAATTACTACAAACAAAGCTGTTAAAGTTAAAAGTAATGCAGATGGTAAAACTCGTTTTGACTATGAAATGCTTCTGGATATTCAGAAAAATAAACCGGTTATACTAAAAAAAGCCGAAAAACCTAGTTCTGAACAAGGTTTGAGTGTCAGTATTTGTCTAGAAGGTGATTATGCAAAAGCAGGAACAAAGATTCGTGATTATGTATATCAAACTTCTCTGATTACTCCTTATGCAACAATAACATTTGATGATCCTAAAGGTGAAAAATTTAATCATAAAGCCATCATCCGTTCAATGCCGCCCGCTCCAACAATAATTGCACCTCATCCTTACGGCATTGATGTAGAAACAATCCGTCGTATGCTTGTTGACACACATTATCAAATCCCAAATGTTGATGATAAAATGATTGAAAAAATTAGAAAAGAACTTGGCATGTCAAAAAAGAAATTAAACTATAGTGACATTATGAAAAAGACTGAAAAAAAATGGAAATCCCTTACACGACCTGTACGTGTTGTTATATCTCTAATGTCATTCCTTGAAGCCGATTTTGAAAAATTACAAAGAATTAGAATTGAGGATGTTGATCTCCGAAATAATAAATTAGTTTATTGGGATTACAGTAATTCTCAAACAATTGCTGTGGATATGGAAACTGACAGTCCTTACTATAAACAATTGGCGAATACTGTTCAAGGTGAATCTTTAACCCACTTTTTAAATAAACGATTTCAGCGAGTTGGACCAACAGCTGCTGTTGAATTCTGTAAATTTGCAAAATTCAAACCTGAAACTAGAATTGGAAATATGTCTGATCAGGAATTAGTAAAATTAAGTGATGCATTACAAACTTACGAAGGTTTCAGATCTCCTGATCCAACATGTCTGGCACCTTTAGGTGAATTGCCTTTAGAAAAAGGAATTGAAAGAAGATTTGAACCTGATTTTATGGCAGTAGTTCAAAGAACTGCATCTGCATATTCTGGATTTCCATTTGTCATTGAAATGGGAATTGCTTATGGAGGAAATATTCAGTCACGTGGAACTAAAGTTTACCGATTTGCTAATCGTATTCCACTTTTGTATGATGAAGGAAGTGATGTAGTTCTAAAAGTTGTTAATGATACTGATTGGAATAGATACAAAGTGAAAGGTGACTCTGCACCAATGATTGTTGTTTCTCACATTTGTTCAACTAGAGTTCCATACAAAACCGTTGGAAAAGAAAATGTTGCAGATAGACCAGAAATTGAAAAAGAACTTCGTCTAGCACTACAATTCTTGTCTAGAAAACTATCTGGATACATGTCTAAAAAAGGTCAAGCTGAAATGGCAAAAAAACGTGCAAATCTATATTCAAAATATTTGCCACTTGTTGCACAATTTTGTACCGAATTATCGGGAAATAAAAAAGAACCAAACTATAAAAAAATGATTAAAGAAGAAACTACAATACCTAATACTGATGAAAATAAAGAGGTAGAACAGAATGGCTAAAAAACAAACTAAAAAACAAACTAAAAAAGAGAAAATTGATAAATCAAAAAATTTGATTAATCTTCTTAAAAGCCATGGTGCACAAGTCTATGAAGATCTTGAAAATGGTGAATTCCCAAAATTCTCAATCCCAAATCGTTCCATTAGCAACATAATTTATGATAAAAAACTAAGACAGTATGTCCTTGGAACTAATACTTCTCTTAGGAGTGCAAGAAATAGTTCTCAATTACGTTCATTTACTCAATTGTTATGGCTCGCATTTTTTGCTAACAAATTAACACATGAAAAAAAATCATCCACTCTCCGAGATGTTTACTATTCTTCTCAAGCATTTGCAGTAGATTTTGAAGACCAAGGAGAATCTGATAATATTATAGTTGATCTAGAAGCAGTCTTATCTCAACCTAGAGAAGATTTCTATGTATTTCCTGAAGAGCGAAGTAGTATTTTTGGTGACTTGACAATAGAGTATACAATCCCTGGCTATGAAGGGAAGACACAGAATCTTTCCAGTCATCCTGATGGATATGCAATTGGTCCAAGTATGACTTCTTCACAATTAGTTGATACTAGTGCAGAACTTGTAATTGCTATAGAAAAAGGTGGTTTGTTTACTAGATTTGTAGAAGAACAAGTTGATAAAAAATTCAAATCTATCATTATCAATACTGGTGGTCAAGCTCCTCGTTCAACTAGAACATTGTTAAAGCGTTTACATGATGAAATGGGATTGCCTGTTGTAATACTAACTGACGGTGATGTGTATGGAGAACACATTGCAATGGTTATAAAATCTGGTTCTGCAAATGCAGCACATCTTAAAGGACTAACCGTCCCTGATGCAAAATGGATGGGTGTCTGGGCAACAGACATTGATAAATTCAAACTTCCTACAATACCAATGACTGAATCTGACATCAAACGTTGCTATGATTTACTAAAAGATCCCAGATACCAAGACGGGTTATGGAAACGAGAACTTGAAGTATTCATAAAAATTAAAAGAAAAGCAGAATTAGAAGCATTTTCTAAATATGGTCTTACAAATATTACTGAAAAGTATCTACCTAAAAAATTAGAAGAATCAAAAAGCTTTTGACACTCTAATTCTTAATGTTAATACACCATTTCTATATTTGAAATCGCCTATTTCCATTTCTTTTGGACCTTCAATTTGAACTTCTTTTGAAAATCCCTGTGAACCTCTGATGTATAAAACTCCATCAATTAATCTAACTGCAATTTTATCCTCAGGACCTGGAACTTCTGCAACAAAAACTGTTTCATTATCTCCTTTGATCAAATCATATACCCAGTTCTTTGATTCTTGTTCTCTTGCTGTAAATTTTGGTTTTTGAGTCATAACCATTCTCTTTATGACTCTAGTCCAGTAAACTATTGTTACTAAAGCAATTCCAATTAATATGAAACTAACAAACCCATTATCTGCTCGTAATGACATCGCATATACCAAACCAAAGAAAATTAGTAAAATTATAGGTATTACATAATTTAGTGATTTTTCAGTTGGTTGTGTTGCATTTGCATATTTGCTCAATATACACAAAACTAGTTTTACCAAATATAAAGCATCTTTGATTTTTATAGGCATACTCCTATCTGTAACTGTTGACTGAAAACTCTACAAAAAAAGTCACAACAATGGATCTTATTACCAAAGGTTCCTTGATTGCACTAATAATTACTATTCCAACACTAATTGTATTCTTTGGTATTTGGACTATAACTGATGATTTGATTTATGGTGCAGTTGGTGGACTGATAACAAATTTCATCGCGTTGGGTATTTCATTTAAAATAGTTAATAAGAAATTTACTAAAAAGCCAAAAGATGATTTTGAATTATAGTTAGTACAATGGAACTCTCACAAATTACAAAAACTCTTGTATCTGAAATTAAATTAACAGAAATTCAAGCAAAAATCTTTTTGCATATTGTAATTAATGGTAGAATGAATACCTCCCAAATCTCAAATGATCTGCATATCACTCTTGATGATGCAACTCAAAACTCAAAAAAACTTGTGGAATTGGGAGGATTCATTGATATGCCTGATGATGAATTTGAGGCAATGCATCCTAGATTTACAGCAGTGAATATGTATAGAAAAATGTGTGAAAGAGAACAAAAAGAATTCAAAAAAAATCTTGCCATTGACAATATTGGTGTTGCACTTGAAGTCTCTTATGATGATGCAAGGACTAAATATAACAAAAAAAAGTGAAAAAATATGAGTGAAACTCCATCTGAGACTCCAAAAACCCCAGAAATTTACAAATGCTGTGATAATCCTCAGATAACATATCTTGCTCCTGTTAACATCAACATTGATGAACGAACTGTTGGTTCTGTAGATGTTTGGAGATGTGCAGTTTGCATGAAATCATTTTGTGAAGAAAAATCATTGGGAATTGATTCTATTACTGATATAGTTGGAATGCCACGAATTGAAGATGATGAAAAATGGGCAGTTATTATCAGTAAATTACAGAAAGGTAAAGACAAATGGAAACTAGTAAAACTAAAACAAAATGGCATGATAAAATTTGAAACAGCTGATGAAAAAATTATTGAACTAAAAATTCAAGATTACAAAATTGTTGATGACTACCATTCAAGTTTTCTTGTATTGGATCATATACATCACGCAGTTGAAATTTAATCTTGAAACTTACTGTTAATATTCAAGATATCACTGGAACTCAAATGGCAGCAAAAATTGTTGGCACTTTTATTGTTGATAATCATTCCTTTCCTTTTACTGGAATTGCGTTTGGAAGAATTGGCGGTCAAAATGTAGGAGTAAAACTAACCGAAGATGTAGAAAAAAACATAAAAGTTTTAGGTTATGATATTGATGCTGTGATTGGCACTTTACAAAAAAATCTCATCCAAGGTGACCTAAATCTCCCTGAAGGATTGAAACGAGAATCTTTTGCTGATGATTAAAACTCTGCTTCTTCTAATGCCTTTTCACATGAACATGACTTTGAAGTAGGAATCTTATCAATTAGTACTGTAAGAAGTTTTTTTGTCAGTTCAACATTTTTTGATAATGTTTCAATAACCTCCTTCGCAGTAACTGGTTTTTCTGCCCAAACATCATAATCAGTCACAGTTGAAATTGACGCATAACAAATCTGAGCCTCTCTTGCTAATTGACACTCTGGTACAAGTGTCATGCCAATAATATCTGCACCTGTACTTTTGTAGAATTTTGATTCTGCTTTAGTTGAGAATCTTGGTCCCTCAATACAGACATAAGTTGCATCTTTGTGAATCTCTATCTGCTGTTCACTTGCAACATCTAAAATAACTTGTTGTAATTCTGGGCAAAATGGATCTGCAACTGATATGTGAATAACTCTCCCTTCTTCTGAAAATGAACCTTTTCGTGACTTTGTAAAATCTAAAAGTCTTGGTAAGAATGCAATCTTTCTTCCGTTAAATTCTCCAATTGTTATTGAATCAGATGGTTTGCCATATGGTGTGTCTATGATAATTTCTTTTGGTTTTTTTAATAATCCTGAATCATAAATCCCGGTGCCGCCAAAAATGCCAATCTCTGCAGATTCATCCATTAGTATTCCACCAGTGATTCAGATCTATAATCTTTAATCTTGTCTCGTCCATTTAGTTCCAGTAGTTCTATGATGAATGCAAATCCTACTACGCTACCCTCGATCTTCTCAATCAGCTTGGCAGCTGCCTTTGCAGTTCCTCCCGTTGCAAGTAAATCATCACAAATAAGAACCCGTTCTCCTTTTTGAATTACATCTTTTTGAACCTCCATGACTGCTTTTCCATATTCAATTGTATATGATGTTTTGACGGTCTTTCCTGGTAATTTCCCAGCTTTGCGTAGTAATATCATTCCTTTGTTATATTTTAGCGCTAATGCACATGCTAAGATGAATCCTCTTGATTCAATTCCTGCAAAAACGTCTACATCATTAGGATGAAATTTCTTAGTGAATTCTTCTACAACAAATGAGAGTGCCGATGGATCGCCTAGGACTGGTGAGAAGTCTCTGAACAAAATTCCTTTCTTAGGAAAATTTGGATAATCTGCAATCTTGTCTTTTAGGTTCATAAACTTACACGAAAAACTGAGAAATAAAAACCGTTAGTTGATCAGTTTACAGTAAATTTTATGGAAACATTTCTAATTCCATCATCTGCCAGAATCTCATATTCTCCTGGTATAATATCGCTTGGAATCATCCATATTGTTGAAAATTCACCATCATCTTTTGGAATTATATTTAATTCATTGACTTTATCTCCATCTAAATTGAACATCTTTAAAGATACTGTTGCTTCTGCACCAGTTCCAGATATGTTCATCATTTCACTAGAATTATAATTGTCCTTGTCTAGTTTTATGACTAATTCATCACTATCACCTAATACTGTAAACTCGGCACTATCAAAATTACCTCCACTTTTTGCATTTATTGTCCACACTCCAAGTTTTCCATCTGCTGGAATTCTAAAATTATCTATCTTGAAAACGCCAAATCTATCTGAAAATGTATCAATTCTTTTAATTGTTTTTCCATTAGGATCCATTATTGTAATATCCAATAATACATTAATTGCATCCGTACTTCCTAAAATTAGAACTTGTTCACTTTGTTGATACTCGCTTTTTGTTGTCTGAACTAAAATGGAACCGGAACCTGTAGTAAATCCTACTGTAAACTTGGCATCATCAGCACTCTCTCCTCTTTTGCCACTAATTGTATATGCCCCACTTGATAATTCCGCAGCACTAATCTTATACAACTCTCTTCCATCTGGTCCTAAATTGATATTATCTGACAATCTTTCTCTGTCAGCTGAATCAATAAGGATTAATGATATCTGTGCATTGGATACACTCTGAATTAAAATCTCCACATCTTCATTTATACTGAAATTTAATTTTGTTGGTTTAAGAATCAAAATTGCTTCAGGTTCTTGCCCAACTCCAAAAGTTGCAATTCCTTCTTCATCTTCTTGAAATAGATGTAGAACATATGTGCCCTCAACAGATTCTCTTGGAATTTCAATTTCAAAATCAACAACTCCTGACTCACCTACGCCTAAACTTCTAGAGAAAATTTCTGTTCCGACTGAATCTTCTAGAATTATTGATATTTCTTTATTTGATAACGCATTTCCACTAAATTGCACTGTTTCCCCTGGTTGATACATGGTCTCTTCCGCAAACACATTGATACGTACCGCACTAATCACATCAAAATCTCTATGTATCGTAGTTTTTCCATCACTTGCATCAATCCCAATTTGACCTAATTCTACTTCCGGAGGAATTAAAACATCTGAACTCCATTTTCCATCAATCCCTACTTGTATTGTATCTATATTGAGAATCGTTCCATCTGAATATTTCAAAGTAATAGTTAATGTTGACTTTGGTGTTGCCATTCCCGAAAGAGTAATTGTTTCTCCACGTTTCACTTCTTTTGGTGTGTTCCCAATTGATACTTTCATGACTTGTGAAATTTCTCTATTTTCTGACTGTGAAATTCTTAAACTAATTGTTTTTTCACTACCTCCGGAATCTCTTAAAATAAATTCGGTTCTCTCATCATTTTGTATATTAGGTGTTTTTGATGTGAATAAAATTCTTCCATCACTATCTACTTTTATTGTCTGATCAAAATTACTTCCAATGTAGAAATCAAGAGATTGTTCTGGAACAAAATTTTCACCAATCACTCTGAAATCTGAATCTGAAGGTGGTCTTTCTGGAATAAACCTGAATGTTGAATCATCTTTTACTCCTGTTATGTCTGATTCATTTAACCCCGCGTTATCTCCGTCTGTCTCTGAAATTGTAATCCTTGTGCTTGCAGAAGTTATTACTGTACCATTCTCATCAATTGCTTTCCAATTAATTATTGGATTTAGTTCTGTGGTCTTGATCCCAAATTTCACATATTCTCCTGGGTTGACCTGATTCTGAGATGTAAAAATAATCACTCCTTGAGGAGTATTCTTGCCCATCCATCCTTGTTCTGTCTTGAAAGATTTGAATTCATTTTCACCACTTAACCATATTCTTACTGTGTCTATGTTTGCCGTGTTGCCTCTGACATTCTTTAATTCTAGTATGGTCGAATTCTCAAATCCTGTGCTTGTGGCAATAATCTCTTGAGCAAAACTACTCTCAAGTGATGATGCAAAAACAACTGATGAAATTAACAATAATGAAAATAGCACAAATGAATATGAGCCCATTATTGTAATCTTTTCCTATCTACAATTAAATCTTAATCATCTTTGAAATTTTATTCACGAATCTTTAGAACTGATGTAATTTAATACATCTGGCTGTGTAAATTTCAATTCATAGGATTCCCATGAATCAAAAATACTCTCAATTTCTTCAATATCCTTGGTTTTCAAATATTCTCCATCTGAAATTGATACAAATGATTCGATATCTTCTATACTTCCAAATGTTGGGATTATGCAAGTAATTGCTTTCTTTGACAGGATAAATTTCATTGATAATTGCATTATATCATATTCATATTGTTTTCCAATATGCATGACTTCTTCAACTTTTTCAAATGCTCTTTTGAACCACTCTTTTTTCCTAACTGATCTATGATCATCATCCCCTATCTTTTTATCAACATCTTCCATTGTTCTCATTTCCCCTGTTAAGACTCCACTAGCATCTGGCACTCTAACAAAAATTCCAACATTCTTTTTTTCCGCATTGTCTAATAATTCCCTACCTGGAACCTGTTCAAATAGATTGTAAACTGTTTGTACTGCTGACAAGTTTGGTATCTCCATTGACTCTAGTCCTTCGGCAGTCCATCCTATTGCTGGTCCTAAAGCAGCTTGATATGTCTTAATCTTCCCTTCGTCAATCTTATCATCTAAAAATTGAAAAACATTTTTGTCTCTAATGTGATACAATTTTGGATTATGTAATCCGTAAATATCTATATAATCTGTTTGTAGTCTGTCCAAACTATCTCGTAACATTTTTTCAGAAAATTCTCTTTCAGAAAATCTTTGTGGCAGTTCTGCATGTCCAATTTGTTCTACTTGTGAGAAATCATATCCATATTTTGTAGAAAAGATTACTTCTTCTCTCATATCTTTGAAGACTTCTCCCACAATTTTCTCTGCTCTTCCTTGTCCATACATGTCTGCCATTTCAAAAAGATTGATTCCCAGATCATATGCTTTTTTTAACATGCGTTTTGCTCCATCCTCGTCTATTTTTTTACCCCACCATCCTGGGAGTGAGAACGCCCAAGCTCCAAAACCTATCTCTGAAATCTCAATGTCACATTTTTCTAATCTTCTATATTTCATTTACAACTGTCCTAAATCTATGTAATTTTGATTTAATTTCTGATTCATTTAATACCGATTCTCCGAGATTAAAATTTGAATTTATTTCTACCCATGATTTACAACCTTGAAAACTAGACTCTAGTGGAATATCTATCTGAGGAATTCTATATGTCCTGAGAAAAACAGCTTTGAGAGGTTTTTCTGGTTTCCAATCTCTTCTTTCTTGTATGTATGAATCACTCCACACATGGAATTCTGATAATTTTTCTATGATCTCTGTTGTTTGAATATCTTTTTCATCTAAAACTTCTGCAAACGATGTGATTCTATTGAAGCCCTCATCAGGTTTTTTGTTTAACACTTGATTTAGAAAGTTATGAAATTCTGGTTTAACATGCTTTGTCTCTTGGTGCTCCCATGTCGGAAACAAAAAGAATTTTTTTGATTCAATATTAAACCCCGATGCAGTTTCTAAAATTCCTCCTTTTCTCAAAATCACAGTCTGTTTTCCTTGTTCTAGGGCTTTAACAACAGTTGCCCATTCTTTCAGTGCATTCATCATCCAAGACTCTTAATTATGGAAACAATATCATCTTTCACACAAACTATCATCGGAGTATCTTCTTCCACAAATCTTGAAACTTTTGTTCCTCTAAGATCCATGATCAGATCCTGAAAAACATTCAAGTCATCTGATTCAAACGCTAACATGAAATCTTGGTCATGAATACCAAAGGAATATGTTGTGTTTAGTTCAACTTGTGGATATTTCTCACTAACTTTGATATGTTCATCCATCATCTGCCTTCGTTGTTCAATTGGTAGAAGATACCATTCTCTTGTTTTAATAAATGGATATACTACTGCATATTTTTTGGCATCTAATCCGCCTACAAATGAATGAGTACGGTTTTTCTTAGCATACATTGACTGTCGTGTGGATGATAAATACACTCTAGATGGTGTGATATACTTGCCTACAACTGTCAAGTATATCTTTGAAATTGCTTCTTGAATATCTTCTATTGATTCGGACATGGACCAAATCAGAAAATCTGCATCATCTCTTAATCCTAATGTTGAATAGGTCCTAATCTTTATTGGTACATTTTCAAGCACATTCTCTAATTCTCTTGCAGATTCTTCTTTTGCTAAATCTGCCATCCATCTCCATTTTGGATCAATTTTGAAAAATGAAAAATTAAAAAAATATCTCTTATCTTCTTCTTCAGACATGATCACTCACCAATTGTCTATTATTTAAAATAATTTTTAATTCTTATTGTTTTGCTTCTTCAAGAACCCAGTCATAACCACGTTTTTCTAATTCCTGTGCAAGTGACGCATCACCACTTTTCAAAATTTTTCCATCTGCAAACACATGAACATGATCCAATTTGTCTAAGAAATTTAGAATTCTTGCATAATGTGTAATCACAATTGTTGTAGAATCCTTATCTGAAACTTGACTAATTGCTTTTGCAACGGATTGTACTGCATCAATGTCTAATCCGGAATCCGGTTCATCTAAAATTGAAATTTTTGGTTTTAATACTGCCATTTGTAAAACTTCGGCACGTTTCTTTTCACCACCTGAAAACCCCTCATTCAAATATCTTGAAAGAAAGTCTTCTCTTAATCCTACTGCATTGATATTCTCTTTAAGATAATTCTGAAATTCTCTAACTGTAATGAATACTTCTCTGTCTTCACCTTTCATTGCTTTACTTAATGCATTGTAAGATGTTCTAAGAAAATGTGAAAAACCTACACCTGAGACTTCAGTTGGATATTGAAATCCCAAGAACAATCCCTTTTTTGCTCTCTCATCTGCTGTTAATTCTAAAATACTCTCTCCATCGAGAAGTATGTCTCCACTTGTTACTTCGTATTTTGGATGTGCTAAAAGAGTGTATGATAATGTGCTTTTACCAGAACCGTTGGGTCCCATAATTGCATGAACTTCTCCTGGACCTGTTTTCAAATTTACACCTTTGAGGATTTCCTTCCCTTCTCTTTGTACATGTAAATCCTTTATCTCGAGTACTGCCATTGAATTTTTCTTTCGACATTCGTATATAATCTCGACGAATTTTAGCTAATCCTAATGTAAAATAAAGAAGAAAAGGGGGGATTATTTTTTGGCTAAAATAGGTCTTAATGTCAAAGTCATCTTATGCGTTGAAAGAATCTCTTTGACTCTATTTCTGATTGTTACTTCTGTGACGCCAGAAACCGAGGATACGTCTCTTTGTAGCACGTTTTGTCCTAACAAAACCGAGGATACGTACAGATATGCTGATGCTATTCCGTTTGGTGCTTTGCCATCTGTAATGCTCTTTGTTTCTGTTTTTCCGGCAATTTCTAAAGCAAGTCGCTCAACTCTTACATCTGTCTTGGTCAGATTTGCGATCTTTGAAATGTACTTATCCATAGTAACAACTGGGGTGATCACATTTCCTATTTCCAAAACAAGATTTCTGTAGTATTTTGCAGCTAACTTTGTTTTTGCTTTCACATCTTTTGGTGCACAAACATTTTTGCAAATCTCCTCCAATGATCTAACTATTCCACATTGTTTGCATGCCATATAGACTACCGCTACAGTAATGCTTACGACGGATTTACCTTTCACTTCGATGTTTTTTCCATCTAGACCTCGATAAATCATGGATGCTGTCTCGACCACATTTTTTGGAAGACTGCAATTATCGCATGTCTCGGAAATTTTTCCCAAGACATTAGTTAGTCTTCTTTCACGTGGGGATGTCACTCGAACTCTTTGTTGCCATTTTCTTAGATTTTGCATCTGATTGGAAACTGTACTTGAAATCTTTTTTCCACTAAAATCTGTGGATGAAATTGAGATGTCGGTTGCAATTCCCATATCGTGTTGTGCTAGTGTTGTCTGTCCAGTTGCTCTTGCTAATCTCATCTTATCTTCTAGATTTGATGTCTTTGTTTCTGGACCCATGTCAGCCATTTGTTCATCAACGACAATGCCGCATCTGGAACAAATTCTCTCGCCTTTGTGAATGTCATCTACTACTGGAGATTTACATTCATTGCAGCAAGATTGTATTTCTAATGTTTTCATCTATGTCTTCTCCTGCTTTTTTTCTTTGCAGGAGCTTGATCAAGCGCAAAAACTTTCTTTCCACTAATCTTTCTCAAGTTATTTGTTAGTGGTATGGCGGACGCAAAGGGACTTGATATTGGTCCAATCAATTCTGTGACTTTGGCAATTTTTTGACTATTGCTGTCGCAAAGAATCTGACCTTCTGGTACCTCTGAGTTGAGTCTTACAATGACTCTGCCACTGTTGGCCAAGTGCATAACTTCACCTACCTCCTGCAATTACAAACTAAACGTCTTGATGGTTTTCATAAAGTTCTGTCAACAAAACTTTAGTTTGTAGCTATTTTCGTTACTTTTTTGATTGTTTTGCTCGTTTAGAAACTAGTTTCTGAGAAATTTTCTCAAGTATTATCGTCTTCTTCTCTGTTTTTGGTAAAACAATGTATCCTGATCTAACGTATGGTCTTTTTGGAAACCTAACTTGTTCTTCTGTTTCATTGGGTTGTAATCCTGCTGCATTTGATGCATCAATCAATTCTTTAAGTGATGGATCAAAAACACATTTTTCTTTTGCTAATCTTCTTCCTTTGTTACGTGGTAATGTCTTGTTAAAATAATCAAGCCAGATTACGACGTGTTCGTAATCTTTCATATCTCTATTTTACTAAAATTCCGCTAGCTGTTCCGCTTTGACCCGGTCTTGAAACAATTCTACATTTACCATCTTCTGTTTCGACAATTGCTCCTTTTGTAATAATACCTCGTCTTTGATAATCATTGTTTGTTTGATTTTCTAAAACTTTGACAACCCTTGATCTTTTTACTTTTGAATCTCCCATAACCAAATTTACAAAGCTTACAATCTTCAAACCAGTTTTTCTATTATTCCCTCTAGTCTTTCTTGTTACTGTTTGTTGCTCTTCTCCGCCTTCAGCTTCGTTTGGATATCTATCTGTTTCAAATTTCTGTCTTGTCTTTAATGGGTGTCTTATCCCACCAGTAATCTTGCTTGTTTTTAGGTTCTCTACAGATTTCTTCATGGAATGTTTTTGAATTACTCTAATTTATACAAAACGCAAGATTTGATAACTTTTACGAGTGTTAATTATAATTAACCGTGTTTGGGGTAGTATTTCTGGTACGTACCTTTTTGAATAGTTTTTGTCTTAAAGTGTCATCATCTCCTTGTATCCCAAAATATTTTCTAAATTTTTCAGTTGTAGTAAAAATTTTGTATCTTCCAACAGACTGATGTTCTATGAAATCAAGTTGAGTCAATTCTTTCAAATGTGAATAAACGCCTGTACCTCTAACCTCCACCAATTGTTTACTGGAGATTGGCTGTTCATATGCAATGTACGATAAAGTCTTTTGTGTTGCTCTTGCTAACATTGGTCTTGATGCATATTTTCTTCCAATAGTTGAACTGTATTCTGGTTTTAATTGAAAAACATATGAACCGTCTGGTAAATTTGTAATCTCAATTGCCTTGAATGCTGATTTTGTTTTCTGAATTAATTTTGTAAGTAAATTTAGTGTTTTTACTCTTGATTCTGTTCCTGATGCTCTAATCAGATCTTCTATGCTTAGTGGTCTGCCTGCAGAATATAGTGCAGATTCTATTCGTGCTGTCGCTTCATTTTCATTATCAACTTTGACCATATCTCACTCCATATTGAAATTGACTTAAAATCATCCTTTTCATATCGTTGATCAAATTGTAAATTATTCTTTGATTATAGTGACCCTGATCTCTTCATCTTCTTGCATAATATCCACTTTTTCGTCTCTTGCTAAAAATAGGATTGCAAAAAAACATCTGATTGAATCTCTTGTATCTAGCTCTTCCACAATCTTTTCAAGTAAAAGTGAACCATTTGCTTGAAGCTTCCTTAATATCAATTCTTGATACTCTCCTATAACATTCTCAAGATTATTGAAATATTTCTTAAAATCTGGTGGTTCAATTGGCTCAAATCTTAATTTGTTGCTCTTTCTTTCTCTTGGATTTGCAATTGTACCAATAAGATTTTCAAGTAAATCAAGTAACTCATCTAAACTTACAGGATAAGTTGATTCATGCCTATATGGAAAATCAAGAATGGCTATATCTACGTCAGTTCGCTGACGTAGAGGTTTTTTCTCCATTGCTGCTTTTTGTAATGCAAAAATACTCTCTACCTTTAACCTGTAAATTAAAGAGGAAGATAATGCTGCCATTCCTGCCACTCTGAGGTCTTTCTTGTCAGCCTTTTCAAGAATTTTTAATAACATTGATAAAATTTGGATAAGATCTATCTCCCAAACATCCCTTTTTTGAATTCCTTCTGGATTAAATAATACATTGATAGGAACTTTTGAGATAAGTGATTTTGTTTCTTCCTGACTCACAAATCTTTCAGGTTCTAATTGAATAATATCTATCGACTCTATTTTCTTTCCATCATCAGTCAACTCTTATATTATAAAATAAAAAATTCATTTTGTGAAAGCAGCACAGATCATTGAGCCTGATAAACCTCTTGAATTAAATCAGATTGAAATCTCTGATCCTGTTGGCACCCAAGTCTTAGTCAAAGTACTGTCTACTGGAGTCTGTCACAGTGATTTACACCTCTGGGAAGGTGGATATGATACAGGAGACGGCATCATGAAAGTCACAGATAGAGGCGTTACCTTCCCTGTAACTCCTGGTCATGAGGTAGTTGGAAGTGTTGAAAAAATTGGTGAATCTGTAAAAGATGTAAACATTGGTGATACTGTTTTAATTTATCCTTGGATTGGATGTGGAAAATGTCCTACTTGTGAAAAAGGAGATACAAATCTATGTGAAACTCCCAAGTCATTAGGTGTCTTTCAAGATGGTGGCTATGCAGAAAAAGTGATTGTCCCAGATTATAAATTTCTAGCAAATATTGGTGATCTAAATCCTGATTCTGCATCATCACTTGCATGTTCTGGATTAACTGCATACACTGCAATCAAAAAAGCATTAGTGAATAATCCTGAATCTATTCTAATTGTAGGTGCTGGCGGTCTAGGTTTGATGGGCGTACAACTTGCAAGTCATATGGCAAAATGTAAAATTATATGTGCAGATCTTACTGATGAAAAACTAAACATTGCAAAAGACTTAGGTGCAACTCACGTTGTTAACACAAAAGAAAGCGACGTGGCACAAAAAATAATGTCTATATGTAATGAAAAAGGTGTTGATAGTATAGTTGACTTTGTTAATGCACCTCCAACTGTCAAACTTGATTTATCTGTAATTAGAAAACGTGGAAATATTATTCTTGTTGGTCTGTTTGGAGGCTCAATAGAATTACCTCTGGTATCTGTTCCACTAAAAGCAATAACCATTCAAGGTGCTTACACTGGAAATTATAATGATATGGTTGAATTAATTGATCTAGCCAAAAAAGATGTTATCAACCCAATTGTTTCAAAACATTATACGCTGGATGAAGCAACTCATGCACTTGATGATCTAAAAAATAGAAAAATTTTGGGACGCGCAGTAATCAATCCTTAATAAAAAAATGGTCCCCACTGAAGGATTTGAGCCTTCGACAACCCGGTTTCTGTATGCCTAGTAGACCACTGTTATTCAGCCCTAAGCCGACAACTACAGCCGGAAGCTCTACCAGGCTGAGCTAAGTGGGGACTTATTTTTCGGTATTCTTTTTATTTATTAATTATTAGTTTTGTCCAATTTTGAACAAATTTAATTACTTTCTACATTTTTGACATTCATGAGTGATAAATCAAAAACTCTTGGTGGATATGTCTGCGTACCATATCTACACGATCATGACTCTATTGAACTCAAAGATCATTGGGTTGCATCTAAAAATATTGAATCTCTCTATTTTGTTACTGCAACCTTCTCTGAAGAAAGTAAACCATACTTTTCGACTTTATCAAATCACTATATCCTGGGTAAATTCAAAGATCCTGCAAAAATTACTAAAGAAACTCTCACTAAATCGACCGAAAAAACCTCATTTCTATTTAAAATCGCAGATTCTATCTTTGACAGACCGCTAATTGAAAAAACAAATTTTCTCTCGATTTATTATCTTGAATATGGTGATTCAAAATCTGACCTTAGAGATGTATCTGCACATATTGCTGGAAGAGAAAAAGTGCATAAGGCTGGATTTGGAAATATGACTTTATTATCCAAAGAATCTCCAAAGTTTGCATTTCCATATAGCGATCATATCATAATGTTAGAAATTTCAAGTGATAAGAGTCATCAAAGTGACAACAAATACTGTGAACAAACTCGTCGTGATATTTGTAGAAAAGGAATTGTTATGAACAATCTTGTCAGTCTCTCAATTCTTGAAACAATGAAATAAAAAAAGGTAAATACCCCTCAAAAATTTATTTTATATGAGTAAGCCTTCTGATTTGGGTTCATTAAAAATTGGTTCTTACATTCTTTTACCTGTAGGTGATCAACCAACAGGAGAACCTTGTAGAATATCTGAATATGACACAAGCAAACCTGGAAAACATGGTGCCGCAAAAGCACGTATTGTAGGCGTTGGTATATTTGATGGGGCAAAACGTCCACATGTTGGTCCTGTAAGTATGCAAGTTCATGTACCATTAATTGACAAAAGAACTGGTCAAATTATCTCAATGACTGGCTCTGAAGTTCAAGTTATGGATGGAGAAACATTTGAAACTGTTGATATACAAATGGTTGACGAAGAGGTTGATGGAAAACTTGAACAGGGTCAAGATGTTGAATATTGGAATGTTATGGGAAGAACTAAAATCATGCGAATTAAAACATCCTAAATTGGATGCTAATGATGATTGGAAAAGCCAACTGATTTTTGATGAAGATTATGAGTTTTGAGGCATCCTGTATCTTATATTAAAATGAAATTAGCTGCATTATTCTCTGGTGGAAAAGACAGTACATATGCAATTTATCTTGCAAAAAAATTAGGACACTCAGTTGATGTCCTTCTCACATTATATCCACACTCTGATGAAAGCCATCTACTCCATTACCCAAACATTAACTTCACTAGACTACAGGCTGAATCTATGAAAATCCCACAATTAATAGAAAAAATTACATCTGAAAATCCTGAAAGTGAATCTGAAAAATTGAATAATTTGATTTCTCTTGCAAAAGAAAATTATTCCATTGAAGGGATTATTCATGGTGGAATTCTAAGCGAATTTCAAAAAGACAACTTTACTCTACTCTGTAAAAAAAATCATCTAGAAATAATTTCTCCTTTATGGAATAAAGACCCTGAATCCTATATGAAGGAATTACTAGATGAAAACTTCGAGTATATCATTTCTACTGTGAGCTCTGATGGTCTGGATGACTCTTGGCTTGGACAAATAATTGATAAGAATGGATTAGCCAAACTTCAAAAACTACAAAAAAAATTCAGTTTTAATCTAAATTTTGAAGGAGGCGAGGCTGAAACATTTGTAACCAACTGTCCTTTATTTGAAAAACATCTGCTAATTCAAGATTCAACCACTGTTTGGGATGGTTATAGGGGAAGATTTGAAATATTGGAGGCAAAATTAGAAAATAATGCTTGACAATCTAAAAGATGGGCTAAGATCCGCAATAAAAAAAATTGTTAGTTCTTCTGGTGTTGATGAAGAATTAATCAAAGAATTAGCTAAGGATGTTCAACGTTCATTATTACAATCTGATGTAAATGTAAAACTGGTTCTCGAAATTACAAAAAATCTCCAAGAGCGTTCAATTAATGAAACTCCGCCTCCAGGATTATCAAGAAAAGATCACATTGTTAAAATTCTATATGATGAACTATCAAAACTACTAGGAAATGATACCGAGTTTAATTTCAAATCTGGAAAAATTAACAAAGTTTTGATGCTTGGAATTCAAGGAAGTGGTAAAACTACTGTATCCTCAAAACTAGCAAAATTTCTTACCAAACAAGGGTATAGGGTTGGTGTAATTGGAGCAGATACGTATAGACCTGGTGCACTTGTACAATTAAAGACAAACTGTGAGAAATCTAACGTTGAAGTTTATGGTGAAGAAAATAACAAAAGTTCTCCAGAAATAGTCAAAAATGGTTTAAAACATTTTGAAAATTCAAACATTGATGTAGTATTGATTGATACTGCTGGACGACATAAAGAAGAAAAAGATCTCTTGGATGAGATGACAGAAATATCAAAAGTATCAAATCCTGATCTGGCATTATTAGTAATAGATGGAACAATTGGTCAACAATGTTTCTCACAGGCAGAAGCATTCAACAAAACAGTTCCAGTTGGCGGCATAGTAATTACAAAACTTGACAGTTCTGCAAAAGGAGGTGGCGCATTAGCTGCATCTGCAGCTACTGGCGCACAAGTGATGTATGTTGGAACTGGTGAAAGAATTGATGATCTAGAACAATTCTCGCCTACTAGGTTTGTCGGCAGACTTTTGGGAATGGGTGATGTACAAGCTGTACTTGATTTAGCAAAAAGACTTGGTGATGAAGCAGATGAAGTCCGTATGAAAAGAATTTCTAGTGGAAAAATGAACATGGAAGATTTCTTTTATCAACTTGAGGAAGTTACCAAAGTTGGTTCTCTCCAAAGTTTAATGGAAACAATGCCTGGATTATCTGGCATGGTTAAAGAAGATCAACTTGAACAAATGGAACAAAGAATGGACAAATGGCGATACATCATTCAAAGTATGAATAAAGCGGAGAAAGCTGATCCTGACTTACTTAACTCTTCACGAATCAAACGAATTGCACGTGGTTCTGGTTGGCCAGAACATGAAGTCAAAGAACTTTTGAAAAATTATAAAAACTCGAAGTCAATGATGAAAGCCTCTAAAGGTAGACAAATGCAAGGCATGCTTCGTAAACTTGGAATGGGCTAATCGATAAAACTCATTAAATCAATTATTTACAACAGTGTGTGAAATCACAATCTGACACTGTTTCTAAAATCCTAAAAAATTATGATCTATGTGAATATTGTGCAGGTAGAATAATATCGAAAATAGTTGGTAAAACTACATCAAAATTTCTTGGAAAAAAATTTCTCAAAAAATTCGGTAAATCAGATCATAAAAAATGCTATATATGTAAAAACATCTTTGATAGTTTTGAACCTGTCCTAACTAATATCTTTGAGAAATCCACATGCTTTGATTTCAAAACATTTCATCTTGGAATAACTCTAAAACCATCATTTCTAGAAAGAGATGATTATCTGAAATCTAAATTTAAAATTAAAGGAATTGAAAATATCAAATTTGACATTGCTAAGGAATTAGCAAAAAAAATATCTCGAAGAACAAATTCAAAAAGAATTACTGATGATCCTGATCTGTTTATACAAGCAAATTTTAAAGATGAATCTTGTATACTTAGAGCAAAACCTATGGTTGTATACGGTAGATATAATAAAAAAATTAGAAAATTACCGCAAAAACGAGGATTATGTCGTAGTTGTAATGGAATTGGATGTCATAATTGTGATTTCAAAGGGATAGAAAATCTTCAAAGTATTGAAGGTAAAATCTCAAACCTTTTCATAGAAAAATTTGATTGTAATCAAGTTAAAATTAATTGGATAGGTGGTGAAGATCAATCTAGTTTGGTTCTAGGTAAAGGCAGGCCATTTTTTGCAAAAATTATCAATCCAAAAAGACGTAATCGAATATTACGTAAGACTTGTGACCTGGAAGGTGTTTATCTCTCTGAATTACAAAAACTGCCTCTACAGCCTAAAGGGTCAATTCCATTCAAATCACAAGTTTCAATAACTATTGATACAAAAAAGTCAATTTCTTCAACTCAATTAAAAAAATTAAAAATTTTAGAAAATGCCGAAATCAAAGATCTCTCAAGAGATAAGACAAGTATTAAGAAGAGAATTTACAAGGTTGGTTACAAAAAACTAGGGAAAACTTCTTTCATTTTAGATTTATTTGCTGATGGCGGAATCTCATTCAAATCTCTTATTCAACAGTCAGATGTAGTTCCTAATGTATCTGAATTATTAGAAAATCAATGTGAATGTAAAAAATTTGACTTCAAAAATATCGTGGTTTGAATAACTCAAGCTTTTTTATACTAATTTCTCAAAATTAAGTATGAATCCACTCCAAAAACTATCTCAATCTTTTGAAAATGGAGTTATACCTGAACCAACTTATGAACTCATTCAAAAAAGATTCCATCTGGTGTCTGATGGCATTATGAGGATTGAAAAGGCATCATCAATAAAATATCCAACTATGTATGTAGATCCCTCGATTCTAATCTCTGGAAATACAAACTCACTTGACGTAGGAATACTATATGCACGAACCATTCCTCTTATTGTCCATGATTCTATTCATGTAGTAATACAAATTTCTGCCCCATTGGTTGCTTATGGTCTTAAAGGTACAATCCATGCAATTCTTGCACATGAATTTCTTCATTATCTTGAATTAGTGACACGTTTGTCAAAAGCTGAATTACTTTCTGATGAAATTTCAAGTAATTTATTCGAAAATGTCTATTCTGATAATACCCGACTACTAGAACCTAGAAGTGTTTTCAATGATAATACGTTAATATCCCATATCACAAAAAAATTTCCTTCTGGTTTTCGTGATTATAAACTAGAAGATAAGGTCATTAAATTTTGGATTGAACAAAAATTACCTGTATCAAAAATATCTCTTGATACAAATACTGTAAAATTAAATGCGACACAATTATCAAATATAAAATTTGATGAGATTCTTTTGCAACAATTAGAAATAATTAAAACAAAAAATTCTAAACTACGTAAGAAAAGACTTTACTAAATAAATTCAGTATCGCCACATTTGCCACAAGTCCGTCTATTCTTGTGTTCTGACATGAAGACACCTTTTCCGCATCTTGCACAGGACTTTCTCTCTCTTGATACTTTATCGTTGTCTACTTTGTAATACTGACTGACTTTAGGACTAACACCCTTATGCCCTTTTTTCTCAACAGGCAAGGTGCTTCAGCTGCTGCTTCTTCAGCAGGTGCTTCAGCTGCTGCTTCTTCAGCAGGTGCTTCAGCTGCTGCTTCTTCAGCAGGTGCTTCAGCTGCTGCTTCTTCAGCATCTTTCTTTGCTTGTTTTTCTAATCTCTCAAAAATAGTTGGATTAACTTGTTTTTTGGCTAATTCTTCACTATCATAAACGTAAAACATACCTGTAACATTTGGTCTGCCGGTCTGATTTTTCATATTTATTGCAATTACTGTCTTATCTGCTAAATTGAATTCTTTAGTAATCATCTCAACTGCTTCTTTTCTCTTGAGTTTTCCTCCAAGACCTTGAAAATTACACGTAATCTCTCTTCTAGATAAGAATGAATTCTCAACATCACTCACTGTTTCAATCATGGACATATAGCAAAACCTCTGAATAGTTCTTATAAATCTTCAATGATTCCAGAAGAAATTTAAGAAAATCTGATTAATGTCAGTCATGGAACGGTACATGCTTCATCTCAAAAATACTTCTGAACTAAATCGTAAAATGGCAAAAGACATTCTGAGACAATCTAGACGTCTTGCTTCTGGAATGGATCTAACTCTACGTGATTGTCGAGTCTCAAAAAAATATGTTGAATTTGACACATCCATTCCTCAATCAAATCTTGACGAATTGGTAGAAAAACTATCCGTTATTGGACCACTCGATCATGCAAAACGTGTAGTTGAAGAAATTGTAGAAAAAGAAAAAGCAATTTCTGAAGGAGTATCTTATTTCAACAATGAGAGATTTTGGGAATGTCATGAAATACTTGAAGGTGTTTGGAAAAACTGTAATGGCAATGAGAAATTCATAGTACAAGGCTTAATCCTGGTTGCAGCAGGATTAGTTCACTATCAAAAAGATGAGGATCCAATTTGTTTAAGCATTTTTAATCGTGCATTAGAAAAACTAGAAAATTCTGACGGCCAATATCATAATATAGACATTGATAAAATTAAAAAAACTGTTGGTGGAATGATTAATTCAAAAGACGTATCTAGTTTTCTGATTTAATTATCTCTATTGCTTTACTTACTACTTGAGCACCTTCTAACAATCCTATTTCTCCCTTTTTAGCAAATTCTTCAGTAAATCTCTCTGAACCATCATTTACAATTTTATCTCCTGAAATTAATACTGGAACTGGGTCATCACTATGTCCTTTGTTAATACATGGAGTAGAATGATCTGCTGAAATCATCACAACAACTTTACTGGTGTCGATATTTTTTAAAAGTGTACCAAAAAATCTCTCATCAATTTCTTCAATATTCCTCATCTTTCCTATTGCATCTCCATCATGACCATACTCATCCGGTCCTTTCAAATGAACATAAATTGCATTTTCTGTTTCCATGGATTTTGCAGCAACTGTTGCTTTTTCTTCATAGTCCGTTAGTCCGCCTGCACTAAATGCTCTCATCTCAAGAACATTCGATATGCCAATCTCAACAGGCATGTCTACAATACATGAAAAATTCATAGAATATTTCTCATTTATTGTTTCAACCTTTGGATATTTGTTTCCCGCATCTCGCAATAAAATACTATTAAGTAATTTCTTCCCTTGAGATCCTCTTTTTTTGTTTATCTCACTTTCTTTTAAAATCTTTAATGATTTTTCTGTAAATTCATTAACTAAATCTGCTGATAGCTTTGCTACATCTGTTTCATCTAATGGCAAGCAACGTTCAATTTTCAAAAAATCTCCTACAGCTTTAGCTACTCCCATTCCATCTACTCTAGAATAAGCTGGATCCGTATTTGTTATATTTGGAGATAATGGATGCTCATCCCTTATTCTGACAATGACTCTATGACCAATAGTTGGTGCAACAACCACTGTTGCAAGTGGATTTGTAAATTTTAATCTCTGTTCAATTTCTTCAGATACAGCCTTAGCATCTTCTCTTTCTATATGTCGTCCTGCTCTTCTATCTATGATGACATCTTTTTCATCTAATGTTGAAAAGTTTCCGCGTAATGCTAGATCTCCATCTTTGAAATCCAATCCCGTTCCTATTGCTTCAATTACTCCTCTACCTGCATAATCTGCATGATGAAATTTGTATCCTAGCATATTGAAAACTGCAATGTCTGACTCAGGAGCGATACCTTTTCCTACTGAAATCACTTCTCCCATCTTACCATTTTTTGCTAATTTATCCATGTTTGGTGTTTTTGCTGCTTGTAATGGAGTCTTATTTTCTATATCTGGGTGTGGTAAGTCTCCCACTCCATCTAGTAGAACATACACTATTTTGATCTGAGAATTATCAGCCAATGTTCTCCGAAAAAGAATGTTCATTTTAAATCTTCAAACTCTAGTGTTTTCTTGATAGATCCTTTGAACACTTTTTAATGAATTTTTTTTTTAATATAAGGTGGGTAATTTAAGAAAGGATCATGTATCTGAAAGATTTGTCATTGTGAATCCTTTAAAAACAAAATCTCCCAAAACAAAGAAAAATCCATTTAAAGCTGGAAATGAATCATTGACAAATCCTTCTGTATTGTCCTTGGTTCTGAAAGATGGAATGTTACAAAGACTGCAAGATGATGAAGGTGATTTTGTTCAAAACTGGACTGTCCGAGTTGTACCTGCAACTAATCCTGCAGTCGATATTGAAACTGAGAATTCATACTCTGATCATCCTTTATACAGCGAACCTGCATATGGGTATCATTATAACATAATTGCATCCCCTAACGAAAAAGAAACACTTGCAACAATTGATGTTGAACAGTGGGGCTATGTTTTATCTGTAATTCAAGATAGACTCCGCTGGCTTTATACTCAAAAAGGTGTTGCATATGTTGCAATTTATGCTGACAGTGGTAAAAATTCTGGAAGTAAAGTTTCTCACCCACACTTACACATGATGTCTTTCGCAACTATTCCTCCAAAAATTGACGAAGAAGCTAATTCTTCTCATAGAATCCTAAATGAAAAAGGTGTATATCCCATGAGCCAACTCGTAGATTCTGAATTGGGGGGTCCGCGTCAAATTCTCCAAACTGAAGGATTCATCGCACTGTCTCCTTGGGCTCCATCACACCCATATGAATTTTGGATATGTCCAAAAAAACATGCAACTAGTTTCTCAAAAATTTCTCAAAAAGAGATTAATGATCTTGCTTTAATTCTTAGAGCAACTCTTGGCGGACTATCTAATTCTGTTAAAGATGTATCCTTTAACATAGCATTTCATCTATCTCCTGAAAAGAAAAATAGTAAACAAATTCATTGGCATGTGGAGATATATCCTCAAACTATTCCTTGGTCTGGTCTAGAACTTGGATTTGGAATTTTCCTAAATGAATTAACTCCTGAAAAAGCTGCAGAGGAATTGGGGGCTGCATGCAGAAAAGAACTTTCTGCATTAGTGGGAATCCTCTAAAGTAAAGTTATAGTTTATTACATCAAAAAAAAATTTCTTATTATGGCATTAGAAAAGTATATGGCGATTGCAGGTTTGGCTTTATCCATATTCTTTGTTGCCGAAGTCCTTACATTATTTAATTTCATGATTAATCCTGCAGATAATGATTCATTTGGTTTTGAAGCTGCCCCTAAACTCTTTCAATTCATATCTCTTAGCATTGCCCCCGCAACAATCATGATGGGGGTTTCATTTGTTCTCTCTAAACGTTATGGCTCTAAATTTAATGGCATGTTGATTATTCTTAGTGGAATAATTGTCTTAATTGGAATGGTTTATGCATATACTATGCTTGAAGATCTAAAACCAGAATTGGTAGATTTCGCTACTGAGAATACTCCGATTATTTTCATGTGTGTCTCTGTACCTATTATCATAGTAGGTGCAAGATTACTAAAAACCCGTCCTCGAAATCCAAAAAAAGAGTTCATTGATGATAGTGACTCTTTCTAAACACTCATCTTTTTCTTATCTGAACCCTGACTTGCCATTAGATTTTGCTGTTGCCTTATTCTCTCAGCAATTAATCTGTAGAGTGATCTAAACTTGTCTTTAGTCTTGTCTGATAGAAAATCGGCGTCTCCTAAGGCAATTTTTCCACAAATATATCGTGCAACTTCTTCACTATCAAATTCTTCCCATCCATCTTCTTTATGCTCATCCCATATTGAATGAAGGCTCTCGATTATTCCATTCTTTTTTCTGGACTGAATATCTTGTTCTGTTAAATTGACATATCCTTCTTTTCTAAGCTTAACTGCATATGTCTGATTTACTGCATAGAGATAGTCTTCTACAATCATGTAATCTTCAATAGATTGTAGAGATCTTGTCTTTTCTTCAAAGAAAATTGTCTGCGTTTTTGAAAATTCATTTGCAATCAATTGCGCTGAGATTTCTTTTGATTCATCTGTATTGTCTAATAAGACGAATGTGTTGTATCCATGGTTTCTATAGAAAATTGATATTGGCAGAACAGAATTTTTGTTATAAGCTGCTACTATGTTAAGAGGATTCATTGAAATATTTGGATCTTCTAAGAATTTATCAAATGCATTAAGATACATTGTATCTGAAATAGTCTCCACAACAATTATTGGTCTTGAATTGTATCCTATCTCTCTATCTAGGATTGATTCCACTAATCCTCTTGACAATCCATAAAGAATTGGTGTCAATGTTAAATCATCTGCATTCCAATAATCATAATAAATTCTACTCAGATGTTTTTTCTTATCCAATTCAACTACCAATAGATTGCCTGGTGCATAATCAAAAATCATGTAAGGTGAATGTGTAGCATATAAAACCTGATTTGAACCTGCTAAACTTTTCAATAAATCTGAAATACCACGTTGTTGTGTTGGGTGTAAATTTCTTGCAGGTTCATCTAAAAGTAAAATTGCCTCTTTTAACTCAGCTTTTTGAGTTTCCGCAGCAAAGTTTACGATGAATGAAAATGTCCATTTGAATCCTTCAGCCCGTCTATTTAGTAATCCTGTATTTGTAACGGTCCCATCTTTATGTACATCTGATATTACGACACTCATTACATTATTTGGATTCAACCTTAATTCCACATGGATTGGATCACCTTTCCAAGCTGGATTTAGTTTTTCAGTTAATCTCTTACTACATGTATTTAGTAATTTTATTAGTTGTGATGGACTATTTTTTGCATCTTCTAATTCATCTACATCTAATTCTGCAAGATAAAACAAATTATCTACTGTTTCTGCCTTGTCAAATTCTTCTTCTCTAAATTCTATACTTGGACCCGTTCTATCTCTGTTGTATTCATTCAAGTTAACATTTCCTATAATTTTTTTATAATCTGAAAAATACACGAATCTTGGATGTAAATTAGAATCTATGAAATTTTCTAATGCCATCTTCTCTGTGGTTCCTACAAGTAAACTTTGAAAATTAGAATCATTTTCCTCTGAAATCTTATTCCATTCTTCTATGACTTGTGGCTCATCTGCTGCTAATACTTGTAAATTATTGCCAAACTCTGCCATTTCATTTCTAAACATTTCTTCAGTTTCTGGTGCTTGACCTTGAAAAAATCCCGTATCCAGTTTAATCTGTACATGATTTGGAATTGTATCTAAAAACGAAAGAAATTTTTCCCTAAAATTTTCCCATGAATTCAATCCGCTATTTTCAGCTTCGCTAATTTCTACATCTCCAAAATCATACTGTGGAATTGGATTTTTGTTAGTTCTGAAAATCTTGATTTTTCTTATCTCTGGAATTGATGGAAATGTTTCTTTAATCAGTTTAATCTCTTCAAAATTTAGTTCAAATTCTCCTTCTGCTAGCCTAACCTCTTCTTTCAAATCATCTATCATTTCATCACACAAATCTAGCTCGGAGACTTGTTGGTCTTTGTTAAGTAGAGTCAATGCCTGTAAAATAGTAGTTTTACCACTCTCATTTCGTCCAACAAATGCTGCAAGATCCCCGACTCTGATTTCCCCAGAATCATGAATACAACGATAAGCACGAGCTCTAAACTTTCTTAATCGCACAAAAAAATTATCGCTCTCTAGGATTTAACTCAAATGACCAAATTATCTTAGACGTTTTGACGAATCCTTTTTGTCCACTTTTTTCTCTATTTCGTCTTTTTCGCTAAAGTCAGGAATGTTGACTTTACATTGTCCATCTTTACATTCCTTTTTTATCATGATTTATGAAAATCTCCTCCTAAAATAAACATAATAATTCTCAAAAAATATGACAAATTTGATATACGTGAGAATTAAACTTGAAACATCTTGGTTAAAGCTTCTGCCTTTGTAATTTACATACTTCCTATAGTACTCTCTGTATCATTGGGTACTGCTGTAATGGCTGAAACACTAGGCAATTCAGATCGAGAATTAAATTTCCTACAATTTGGAGGTGAAGGATATTCTCCAAGTGCTACAAGTGAAATAAGTCTTATTGGTTATACGACTGAAATCGCAAACAATTCTAATCTTGAATTTGGCATAAACTTCTCAAACTCTGATTTTAATTGTGGTGATCTCTATATTACAATCTATGATATTTCTACATCTGAAAAAGAGGTTCTAACTCAAAGTGGTTATCTGAAACAATGTTTCATTCAAAACAATAACATCTTACCCGTGGGCGAAAATTACTCTGAGTTGATCTCTAAACCTGGAACTTACGAAATATATGTTGAGATTTATGATCAAAAATACTCTAAAAACATCAGTATGACTGAAACTTTACGTGTAAAATAGATAATAGGTGAAAAATTAAATGAAAAAAAAAGAAATTGATCCAGAAACAGCAAATGAAATTAAAAAAGAATTAGCAGAAAAGAAAGCAGCTAAATCAAAAGAGGAAAAACCAAAAAAGAAAGCAGCTAAATCAAAAGAGGAAAAACCAAAAAAGAAAACAAAAGCTGAAATAGCTCAAGCAAAGAAAGATGCAAAAGCTGCAAAAGAAAAAGAGGAGGCTGAGGCTAAAGCAAAAAAAGAAGCAGCTGAAAGAACTCCTGAAGATGATCTAGAAGAACAATTTTCTGATGAACAAATACGAAACTTCCAGATTGAGAAAATGGATATGGATAAACTAACAAACAAGGTTTGTGAGATAATTGCGGATTTTGAAGAAAAAGGAATGTTACAAAGTGATCTGTGGAAAAAACTAAAACTTAACAGTAGAGATGGTTCTAGACTTGCACTTAGATTAGAACGACGAGGTCTCATCTCTCGTGAAAAAATATTACAGAAAGGTAGATGGACTTACAAATTAATCATTGAACAAGCACCAATTAAACTGGAATCTTTAGTAAACTCTCCATGTCTAACTTGCCCTGTTGAACAAAAATGTGATTTTGAAAATGCTTATCCTGAACCAAGTCCTCTTCACTGTCAACTAATTGAAGATTGGGTCACTGTTGAATTTTCCAAGAAAAAGAAATGAAGCTAATAGATGCCAAAAAAGACCATTACAGACGACTTGCTCATGAACAAGGTTATCGCAGTCGAGCATCTTACAAATTAAAAGAGATCAATAAATCATATCGCATAATTGGTCCTGGTTCATACGTTCTAGATTTGGGATGTGCTCCTGGTGGTTGGTCACAAGTGGCTCACAAAATTGCAGGAAATCAAGGTAAAGTTTTGGGTATTGATTTATCGTTTGTTGAAGAACTTCCAGGGGTTGAAATAATTCGTGGTGATATTGAGGATCCGGATATTCTTGAACAAATCACGTCATTTTTTAAAAGAAAAGTTGATTCTGTAATCTGTGATTTATCTCCAAATGTATCTGGAAATTGGTCAGTTGATCATGCTGCACAAATATCACTTAATTACACCGCGGAAAAATTAATGGAAAAAACATTATCTGACAAGGGAAATGCATTGTTTAAGGTCTTTGACGGCGAATATTCTGCTGAATTCTATGAGTTTATTCGGAAAAAATTCATCAAAACCAAATTAACGAAACCAAAAGCAAGTAGAAAGCCTAGTAGTGAATTATACTGTATTTGTATGGGATTTCTTAATTCTGAAAAATCTCAATAATTTTATCAATTTCACAATCTGTTCTAAATCCTGATGGATTTAATGATGTCATCGATGCATTGAATCCATGTGATGTCAGTTTCTCAATTGCATCACTTAATTTCAATGGAGCAGATTTCATCATTGATGCAATCTCATCTAATGTAAAATATGTCGCTGGAAGATCTGCCTCTAATTCTGATCTCTCAATAATCTTCTCACATCTTTTATTGACCGTGTGATTATCCTTCAAATCTTTCATTTTCTTTACAAATTCTTTATCAAATAATTTTCCTATCCACAGAGGGCCTGCTATCTCTGTTTTCTGACCACATTTTCTGCATTCCGTTTGTTTCATAATCTCTGTATGACGGTCCTTGCAATTACGACAGAAAATTATGTATCCTATTTTCTCTTCTTGCTCCGGTGTATTCAGAATCCTTAGATATGTTCTATAGTAATGCATGTCGTGATCAACAAATAGTGGTTCAAACGAAATATCTAATCTACCCGCAACAAAATTCACACATCCTAAAATCAATCTAATTGCAATCTCATTACTAAACTCAGTTTTAATCGGAGTTCCATAATATCTCCTTTTAGCGGCTTTATTGAATAGACCATGCAATACTTGAAGATCCGTAGCAGTGAGTGCTAGCATGCCGCCATGCATAGTTGCTCTTATTGCACAATCAATGTATCTTGATGGTGACCCAAATGGATCTATATCTACAATTGATGCTCTAGAATTCTTTCTTGAATGAGAACTAAGAAATCTACATGTCTCATCTTCGGAAGTTTCAAAATTGTTCAAATTGTTTATTTCTGCTGATTTTAAAGCAATTTCAAGTGCATTTGCATTTACGTCATTTACAATCACTTTCTCTACTCCCTCGACCTCATTAGCAACTCTTAATCCTCTAGCGCCCAATCCTGCTAATCCATCAAAGAAAACTTTTGGAAATTTGAAATCTTTCCAAAATGCTGAATATGCAATTATTGATAAATCTCTGCTTAGACTTGCCCGTGGATTAAAAAATGCAGGTTCTTTGGGTGGAACTTTCTCTGTCATAGATTCTTTTGGAACAAGTAATTTTGTACTCCCTTCTACAATCTCAGTAATTTCTTCATTCATTCTTGTCGTCTATGAAATTAAATCCCCTATATTCTAATACGTGTATACAAGTCAAAATTTGTGAAAATATGTGGAGTAGATGATGCTGGTAGGGGATCGATGATTGGACCTCTGGTTATAGCTGGAATTAGTATTGAGAAAAAAAATATCAATAAACTACGTAAACTAGGTGTTCGTGATTCAAAAAAACTTAGTCCTAAAAAACGTGATTTTCTCTACAAAGAAATCATCAAATTTGTTGACGATTATCATGTAATTCGAATTCCTCCAAAGACTATCGATAAACACGTCTTTGAACATAACTTGAATCATCTAGAGGCAAGAAAAATGGCTGAGGTCATAACCCATCTTAACTCTGAAATATCATATGTTGATTCCTGTGATGTAAATGCTAGTAGATTTGGTCGTGAAATATCTGATCTGTCAAATAAATCCAAAGTAAAATCATACCATCACGCTGATTCTAGATTTGTGGTAGTTTCAGCTGCTTCAATAATTGCCAAAGTTTCAAGAGATCGTTCAATTCATCGTTTAAATAAAAATTCCAAGTTTGGAAGTGGCTATCCTTCAGATAAAAAAAGTGTAAATTTTGTCAAAAAATTGGTTTCATCAAAAAAACCACTTCCCTCATCTGTGCGTAAAAGTTGGAAACCAGTACAAAAAATACTTGGATTAGTTAATTGATTTTGCAATAACCATTGCATGATCTTTATCAAATGGTCTTAAGTCAATGCTCTCACATATCTGAAAGTCATTTTCTAATTTTTTTATTTCTTGACTGACTATTTGATTTGGATCTTTTGTAACATCGATACTTCTTGTTTTAATCACTAAAAATAGAAATCCACCTTTTTTAAGATACATCTTACAATTGTCAATTGCAATTTTTGTTTGTTCTGGTTGTGCAATGTCAACATACACAACATCAACCTTAGTAAAAACTGAAAAATATTGATCAGGTCTTTTTGCATCTTGAATTATTGGCACAATATTTTTTCTAAACACTGCAACTCTGTCAAGAAAATCTCGAGCAACCCGACTAGAATGCTCAACTCCAAAAATCATGCCATTTGGACCAACTATGTCTGAAATATGGCTTATTGTTGTACCTGTTGATACTCCTAGATATAATACGCTTGATTTATCATGGAATGGAAATTCTTGTAGACCGTTCATTATGCACGCTGCTAATTTACTTCTAAATGGTTCCCAGTTTCTATACTCTATTCCATTTTTTACAAGTAATTTCTCATTGTAAACCTGTTTTTGAGGTGTAAAATTTTCTGTGAAGAGCTTTTTCTCCCCATCTAGTGTAAACCAGAAATAATTATTATCTTCTTTCAAAGTTATTTCGCTTTCTGTTCTTGAATCTATCTCCTCGCCTCTTTTGTTTAGATTCTTTACTCTTACGGAAATTTCCTCTTTTTTGATATTCCTGTGGCTGAGGTTTTTTAACTGGTTTTGAATTCTTTTCTTCGATTTCCTTTACTCTGATATTTAATTTCTCTAGTAATGTTGTGTTTAATCCTGCTCCATGAACATCAACTCTTGCTGCAATTGCCGCTTTTGCAGCTATGGCTCTTGCAATTTTGCCTCTTTGCCATCTTGGGGCTGCATGTACTACTGCATGTTGGAAAAGTATTCCATGTTTTGGTGGATTTGAACCTGTCTTTAGTGCTCTAAACAGTGCTTTTTCTGCACCTAATACTTGAATTGTACTTGCAGGCATTGTGCCCATTTTTGCAAGACTTCCTGCTTTTGCTAAAATTCTTGCTCCTACAGTTGTTCCTAAAACTGCAGACAAGTTTGGGGCGACTTTATCCATTTGTTCATCAACCTGTTTTTCTAAATCATTTCTTAAATCAAATAATGCTAAAATATTCTTAGCTAAATTTTGAACAATTTGCAAATTCTCTTCTGTGATATCTCCGCCTCTACTTTTTTGTTTTACAAGTGAAAGCATCTGAACTTTAGAGTCTGGAAATCCTGCATCAACAAATACCTCATCTGACATACTTTCTCTTTTTCCTGCAACAACAATCTGTGCATATCCGTTTATGCTATCAATGATATTATCTAATTCTGGAAAATGAAGTCCATACCACTCTCTTAATCTGGAACTCATTCCATTGATTATTTTATCTGTATCATCCAATGTGTTGATACACTGAATTATGTGCAAGTCTGGGCTAGATGATACTTCTGTTACTTTTGATGACGATAACTGAATTGCAAATTCTCTAAGTTTCTGTATTGCATCATCATAATTATCTGCTAATCCCGCATCAACCAAAATTTGTGGTTTGGTTAATTGAATGTCTTCTAATTTTGCTTGACTCATTACTTGGGATTCTATTGATTTTTTCTTAAGTAGATCTTGTAACCCTATATCATTTACAAGAACATCAAATCCTTCTTCTTGCAAAAATCTTACTAGTTCACTTAATCTTGATTTTCCTTTTTTTGCAAAAACATAATCTTCTGCAGGTACTGAAAATGGAAATGATTTTACAAACTTTTGTTCTTCAAAAACAACAATTCCTAATTCAGTTAGGATTACCGACAACATGACATTGATCCCATCAAATCCTCATTAAAAAATCTACATATTCTAAATCAACTGTTATAAGCCAATTCCAATAATCTTCTTCAGATGGACTCTAGTCTGGAAACCACTCTTGGTTCACTAACGCTAAAACGCCCAACAGTTTTAGCATCTGGAATTCTAGGTATATCTCTTGATGTTTTCAAACGCTTACATGATGCTGGAGCAGGCGCTGTTGTCACCAAGTCACTAAGTAAAGAGCCATGGGAAGGCTACCCAAATCCAACTATTTTCAGTGTTAAAGGTGGAGGATGGATTAATGCTGTCGGCTTGTCAAACCCTGGCGCAGAAACTTTTGCAAAAATGATTGAACCTAATGATGACGTACCAATTGTTGTAAGTCTTGTTGGCTCTGAAGAAGATGATTTTGAATACATGATTAAAAAATTTGAGAAATGTAATGTTACTGCATATGAACTAAATCTCTCATGTCCTCATGTTGCCAAAGTTGGATTAGAGGTTGGTGATGACACTGAACTTGTTTCAAAAATAATCAAACGAGTAAAATCTGTGACTAATGTACCAATAATTGCCAAAGTTGGATTAGGCAAATCTGACTACCTTGATACTGTTGGGGCTGCTGTATCGTCAGGAGTTGATGCAATAACTGCAATTAATACAGTTAGAGCAATGGCCATTGACGTTGAAACACAAATGCCAATTCTAAGTAATAAAATTGGTGGATTATCTGGCACACCAATAAAACCAATCGCACTCCGATGTGTTTATGAAATATCTTCAAAGTTTGATATTCCTATAATGGGATGTGGTGGAATTTCAAGTTGGGAAGATGCAGTTGAATTTATTTTGGCAGGTTCGTCTGCAGTACAGTTTGGTAGTGTAATGGGAGATCATTGGGTTGAAACATTTAGTGAAATTAATTCTGGTATTCAAAATTATATGGAAAAGAAAAATTACGAGACAATAGGTGAAATGGTTGGAAGAGCAAAGAGATCCTAATCACCCATACATTTGTACAATTGAAAGAATTGTTGATGAAACTCCTACTGTAAGAACTTTGTATTTTCATGATCCAATTATTGCGGATGTAAAACCCGGTCAATTTGCAATGATTTGGATTCCTGGTGTAAATGAACTTCCAATGAGTATTATGGTCTCTGATGTACCTGAATATGCAGCATTAACTGTTAGAAAGCGTGGGGAATCTTCTACTGCGTTATACAATCTTTCTGAAGGTCAACAAATTGGAGTGAGAGGTCCATATGGAAATTCTTTTGAAATTAAAGATGGTAGAATTCTCTTAATTGGTGGTGGAACTGGATTAGTTCCTTTGATGAGACTGATAAAATTCTCAAATCCTTCAAATCACATAACTGTCTTGATGGGCTCCCAAACCAAAGATGAGGTATTTTTTGAAGAAACTGCAAAAAAATTACTTGGAAAAAATGAGCATGAAATCATCACTGTAACTGAAGATGGAAGTTATGGTGAAAAGGGATATGTCACTGACGTTCTAGAAAAACTTCTGGAAGAAAATACATATGATGCCATATACACATGTGGCCCTGAATTGATGATGCATAAAGTTGTTCAAATGGCTCAAAAAAAGGAAATCTTTGTTCAAGCAAGTCTGGAACGAATGATGAAATGTGGTATTGGCATATGTGGAAGTTGTTGTGTGAATGATGATCTTGTTTGTCGTGATGGGACTGTCTTTGATGGTGATCATTTATCTCAAAAATCTGAATTTGGTTACTCACATAGAACAAAATCTGGAATATTGGAGGAAATCTAAACATGGATCCCAAGCAAGGTTTAAAATAAATGATTTTTCAAGCCGTGTAGGTATAAAATGGCAACACCAAAAATTGTTCTCACTGCAGATAGAACTTTGATGTCTCCTTATAGGGGAATCTCTCTTGCAACTTTCTTTGGATGTGCCCCTGCCATTGATCCTAATCGTGATAAAAACAGTTTTTGGTACAAGATATTAAAAAACCAAGTTACTCCTAAAGTGCTCTTTGATTTTATTTGCAATTGGTCACCTGATGTCAACGGTGTAGCAAAATTTGCTCCATATGGGTTGAGAAAGGTTGAAGCCGGATTACTACGTGATGGGTTTGCCCGAAAAGATGTAGTTATTGCACATCCAAATCACATTGAAAAATTTATTGGTCCTGAAACTGAAGTAGTTGGAACATACGAAATGGATCCTCTGGGAATGGGACCTGTAACAATGACTTTCACTTTTGGACGAAAGCAAACCTCGTATGATGAATTTTACAATGCAGACTTGCATAGAAGAATTAATGCGGCAAAGAAAAAAAACGGAAGTAATGCTAAGGTAATTGCTGGCGCATCTGGCACATGGCAATATAACTATGCTCCAGAAAAAATTGAAGAATATGGCTTGTATGCAATTCTTGAAGGGGAGATGGGCGGAATTGCTCCTGAAATTGATGGTCATGCTGGTAGATTTTTCAACTATTTGATAGATGGACAATTTGAAAACATGGATCCTTTCAGAAAAAGAAAAGACTTCAAAGTTGACATTAAAGAATTCAAACGTGAAAACAAAACATTACATGGTCGTTTTGTAAATTTCTGGGACAGACCTGATCTTGATGAAATTCCAAACATTGTTGAACCAAGTATGCATGGAATGGTTGAAGTAATGCGTGGCTGTGGTCGTGGATGTAAATTCTGTGATGTAACACTTCGCTCTTTGAGATATTATTCCCCTGAAAAAGTGAAAGAGGAAATTGAAGTCAATATTAAAAAAGGTGGAATGGATAGAGCATGGATTCACAGTGATGACATCTTTGTTTATGGTATGGATGTTAGAACTGCCAAAAACATGGAGCCTAATAGAGATGCATTAGAAGATTTGTTTAAAGCAATCATGTCTACTGGAGTTAAACACACTAATCCAACACACGGAACTCTTTCAGGTGCAATTGCTGATGAGAAACTTGTTCCAAGTCTGTCAAAAATCACAAATGCCGGTCCTGATAATTTAACTGGAATCCAATGTGGATTTGAAACTGGTAGTACCAGATTGATTGAAAAATATGCTGATAGAAAACTTGCACCATACAAACCAGATGAATGGCACTGGGTTGTAAAAGAGGGCGTCAAAACACTTAATGAAAATTATTGGATTCCTGCATTTACTTTGATTATGGGTCTAGATAATGATGAACAACCTGAAGATGGTTGGGAAACTATTCGCTTAATCAGTGAATTAGAACGAGAACAACCAGAAGCAATGTTTACTGCTACTCCTCTAACATTTGTTCCAATAGGATTGTTGGAAAAATCTGAATTCTATGATATGGGTCAAGATAACGATCCAACACAATTAGGTGTCATGTACAAAACATGGCAACATAACTTCAAGTATGGAATTCAAAAATTCATGACTAAGACTGGAAAACATGGTACCGCTGGAAAATTAAAGGCCACTGCATTTAATGGATTGGCACGTTCCTTAGGTGGTGTACCACTAGGTGCTATGGAAAGATATGCTAGACGTAAAGGTCGAGAACATGAGCGTGTAATTGAGAAAATTAAAGCCGAATATTGGTAATTCCCAAATACATAAATTCCTAAATTTCAGCGATATTCTATGGCAACACACGGTTCGCTTACAAAAGCAGGTAAAGTTAGAGGTCAAACCCCTAAAGTAGAGGGACGAAAGATCGTTGGCACAAACTCAAAATTACGCAATAAAAGTAATTTTAGAAAAAGATTCGTTTTGGCTACAATAGGACTCGGTGGAAAAATGCCGGGTCAAAACAAAGCAAGTGCAAAACGAAGAAGACGCAACTAGACTTCAAATTATTGATTTAAAATTTAAACATTCTAAAACAAAATGGTTATAAAGTACTCGTACCGTACCTTACAGTATGACTGAAGAAATAACTTTGGAAAGTCTGGCCGGTGTTGGTCCAGTAACAACTAGAAAGCTCAATGATGCTGGAATTCATAATATTATGGATCTAGTAGTAAGAGGTCCTGTAGAGATAGCCGAACTCACAAGTATGGATATTGAAACTGCAGGAAAACTTGTTGAAAAGGCAAGAGAAGGTCTAGTTGAAGGTGGATTAATTCAGAAAGATTTTGTTAGCGCAAACGAGTTATATAAAAAGAGACAGTCCATTGGTAAAATTACCACTGGAACTGAAGCTTTAGACACACTATTTGCTGGTGGAGTAGAAACTCAAGCGTTAACTGAAGTCTATGGTGAATTTGGATGTGGTAAAACACAATTTTGTCACACAATGTGTGTACAAGTTCAAAAATCTAAAGAAGAAGGTGGTCTTGAAGGTGGTGTATTATACATCGATTCTGAAAATACCTTCAGACCTGAAAGAATAGTTTCAATTGCACAAGCAAATGGAATGGATCCTGAAAAAGCACTTGATAACATTATAGTTGCAAGAGCCTATAACAGCTCCCACCAAATTCTTATTCTTGAAGAAGCCAGTACTTTGATAAAAGAACACAATATCAAATTAGTTGTAGCAGATTCTGCAGTAGGTCTATTTAGATCAGAATATCTTGGAAGAGGTACTCTAGCAACACGTCAACAAAAACTAAACAAATTTGTTCATTTGTTAGTCAGATTGGCCGAAACATACAATGTTGCTGCTATTGCAACAAACCAGGTTATGCATTCCCCTGACCAATTCTTTGGTGACCCAACAAGACCTGTTGGTGGTAATGTAGTTGCACATACAAGTACATACCGAATTTACTTTAAGAAATCAGGTAAAAAGAGAATTGCAAGAATGGTCGATAGCCCACACCACCCAGAAATGGATGTTGTCTTTGCATTAGGTGATGCCGGCGTAATAGATCCAGAAGATGCAACAAAGAAGAAGAAGACTACCAAAAAGTCTGAGCCTAAAGAGGAAGTTCCAGAAACTCCTGATGTTGGCGCAGAACGCCTCGATTCTGAGCCTAAAGAGGAAGTTCCAGAAACTCCTGATGTTAGCGCAGAACCACTAGATTCTGATTCAACCAATTTAGAATAGTCTAAGTTCTCCCTTTTTTCATTTTATCTAAAAATTTCCTGATAAATCTTATACTAGTCTTAAAATAAGGGCAAACAGGTGATTTTTTTAATATGGCAACTAAAAAAACATCTGGTCGTTCTCATGGATTTAAACACAAATCTCGATCTGTAATGACAAAGAAAGGTCCTCGTGGAGTATCCTTCTTACTAAGAGAGTATAATGTTGGTGATAGGGCATTAGTTCAAATCGATTCATCACAGCACAAAGGATTACCTCATAGACGTTATCACGGAAAAGTGGGACTCGTTACTGAAGTAGGTAGACGACATATAGTTCTAGATGTAAAATTAGGTGAAAAATCAAAAACTTTAATCACTAGACTTGACCATATCAAACCATTCGGTGTATAAAATGGAAGAAGTAAAAAAGAAACAAGCTGTTTCGCTTTCTGAAGTAAAAGAATTGTTGAAAAATCAAGATCCAGAAAATATGGATCAAATTCAAAGGTGGACTTTTGATTACGTTTCCAAAGTTTCATCATTGGAAGCTGAATCTGCAAAAAAGATGAAACAACAACTTGTCAAAGATTGTAAAATTACTGAAGAAGAGGCTGTTGAACTGATCAACATATGCCCAAAGACGATGTCTGAATTGCGTTCTTTTACATTTGGATGGAAAAAATTAATTCTAACTGAAACTTTAGAAAAGATTCTCAAAATCATCAAGGACAACAGCTAGATAACTAGGTGATTTTTTTGGAAAGGGGAACTACCCAGTCACGTAAATATGAAGAATATGCATATGTTTTAGATTTTTCATCCAGAGGAAGATCAAAGACAGTACGAGGACGAGAAGGAATTATTGTAACTGCATTAGGAGAAGAACGTTTGACACTACTTGAAATTCTTGGTTTAGATGAATCTGAATTTGAAATTGGTGAAAAAATTTACATTGGAAAAGAAGGACGAACAAAAGTCCAGTCTGTCTTAGGAAAATTAGATTTTGAACAATTATCAGATTCTGCACAAACTGAATTAAATAATGTGGTCTCTACAATTGTCACAAACAATGAATCTAGATTTGTAAATTATATTAATAATGCACAACCATTGACCCCCCGAAAACATTCGCTTGAACTTATTCCTGGAATTGGAAAAACATACTTGAAAGTTATAATTGATGAAATTAACAAAAAAAAATTCGATGACTATAAGGATCTTGAATCACGCGCTGGAATCAAAGAACCTGTAAATCATCTATCTAAAAGAATTATTGAAGAAATTTCTGGTGAAACACAGTTTAGACTATTTGTCAAAAAATGAGTATTAGAAAAAAATTAGGGCAAAACTTTCTTAATTCAAAACCAATTGCAAAATTCATTGTTGACTCTGCAAAAATTTCAAAAAATGACACTGTATATGAAATAGGAATTGGAAAAGGAATTCTAACTCCGTTTCTTTGTGAACAATCAAAAAATGTAATCTCTGCTGAAAAAGATCATCGGCTTTATGAGGAAACAACCATCAAGTTCTCCAAAGTCAAAAATCTCAAAATTATTCATGGTGATGGATTCAAACAAAATGAAAAATTTGATATATTTGTTTCAAATTTACCGTATTCTGAAAGCAAAAAGGCAATTCATTGGATGCTGATGAATAAATTTGCCTATGGAATAGTTATGGTACAATATGATTTTGCAAAAAAGTTACTAGCTGAAAAACAAGAAAGAAAAGCTATATCTGTCTTAGCCCAATCTGGATTTGAAATGAATATTTTAAAAAAAATTGGAAAAGAAAATTTTACCCCTAATCCAAAAATCGACTCTGCAATAATGTCATTTCGTAGAAAAACCACATTTTCAAAAGAACTAGTGCAATCTGTAAATCTAATGTTTTCATTTAGAAGGAAAAAAATTCAAAATATTGGAAAGAAACTAGGATTAGAAATAAAATCTAATGATCGATTGGAAGAGATGAACAATGAAGAAATTATCAAATTTGCAAAAAAAATTGGAAAAATCTGAACAGTATCTGCCTGCTGAAGATACTTTCTTTCTTGCAGATCAGTTAAAGGGTGTCAGTGGAGATTCTGCATTAGACATTGGATGTGGTTCAGGTTATCTAGCTGATGTCTTAAAATCTACTTTTAGCTTAGTTGTTGGAACTGATATAAGCTTCAATACGCTTATTGAACAAAACTTCAAAACCCAAAATGTAGTCTGTTGTCATTCTGCTGACGCCTTAAATCTAAAATTTGATCTAATCATCTGTAATCTCCCATATCTTGCAACCGATGAAATTATTGATATTGCAACTGACGGTGGCAAAGATGGACTGGAAATCCCAATGGAAATTATTTCTTCAGCATTGCCACATTTATCTCAAAAAGGAAGATTTCTCTTCGTAACATCCTCTTTGTCGGATTACATGGGTTTGATAGATTTTGTTAAATCTCAAAAATTTGAGGCTAACATGATTGCCAAGAAAAAGTTATTCTTTGAAGATTTAATCATTGTAGAGGTAAAACACTTACTTACGTAAGTTTGATTTTGCAAGATTTGAAATCTCTTCTGACATCTGAGTGGTTGTTGCCTCTCCACCAATATCAAATGTAACATATTTTCCATCATTGATTACCTGCTCTGTGGCTGAAAAAATTGCATCCCTGATGTCTTTTTCCCCTAAATAATCGGCCATCCATGCTCCTGCAAGTACTGTAGCCGTTGGGTTAACTTTGTTTTGACCTTTGAAAGATGGTGCACTTCCATGTGCAGCCTCAAACATTGCATAATTTTTCCCCATGTTTGATGAATAGATTAGTCCGATTGAACCTACAATTCCTGAAGCAAGTTCTGAAATTATATCCATGAATAGATTTGTACTAACTAGTACTGAATTGTTAAACTGTTCTGGATTGATAACTAATTGCTGCGCCATATTGTCAATGTAAATCTCCTCTAATTCCATACTTGGATAATTTTTTAGTGAATTTTGTACCTCTTCAAAGAACAGGCCATCAGTCTTTTTCAAAATATTACGTTTTGTTATCGCTACAACCTTGTTTAATTCATATTTCTTTGCCCAATCAAGAGCTGAATCCATAAATCTGGCACATCCTTTTCTTGAAATCTTTCTAATTGCAATTGCGGTATCATCGTTTAGTTGTGTTTCTATTCCTGTGTACAATCCTTCTGTTGCTTCCCTAAAACACACAAAATCCACGTTTCTATTTGGTGTTAATCTTTTGAAAGTTTTCACCGGTCTAATATTTGCAAACAACTCGAATTTTTGTCTTAATGTCACTGCAACACTCCTTGGAGCGCCTGGCTTTGGTATGGTAGTTGTTGGTCCTTTGAAACATGCATCCACTTCTTCTAATGTCTGCATAGTTGATTCAGGAATGTAAGAAGTATCTTTGCTTCCATTTTTCTCCCACTGTTCAGATCCTGCATCACAAAATACTATCTCTGACTGCAAATTACAATCTTTTAGAATGCCTGTCATTGCATCAACAATCTCTGGTCCTATTCCATCACCTTTCATTATTGCAACTTTTTTTGTCATATGAAAATCAATATTTTCAATTATTTAATCCATTAGCAATTTTAGCAAGTAAATTATATTCTAAATCTAATATTCACTCATGAATGCAATAGAAATTGATTCTTTAACAAAAAATTTCAAAAAATCTGTTGCAATTGATAATATCTCTCTAAATGTTGAAGAAGGTGAAATCTTTGGTTTTCTTGGACCTAATGGTGCTGGAAAAAGCACTACAATGATGATTCTGACAACTTTGCTCAAACCCACTAGTGGTCATGCATCTGTATGTGGTTTTGATGTGGTGTCAAACGCATCTAAAGTACGTCAAAGCATTGGATTTGTCCAACAAGAGATAGGAATTGATGAATATCTCACTGCACGAGAAAACCTGCAGTTTCAATGCAAAATCAGTCAAATTCCAACCGCTCAAATCAAAAGTAGAATTGAAGAAGTAATTGACTTGGTAGAATTAACTGAAAAACAGGATGAACCCTCAATCACATTTTCAGGTGGAATGAGAAAACGATTGGATATTGCATGTGGATTAATTCATAGACCAAAAGTCTTGTTTTTAGATGAACCCACTGTTGGATTAGATATTCAAACACGTAGAAAAATTTGGGAGTATATTAGAAAAATCCACAAAGAATTTGGAATGACACTTTTTGTTTCAACACACTATATGGAAGAGGCTGATAATCTATGTGATCGAGTTGGTATTATTGACTATGGAAAAATTCAGATTATTGACACTCCTGAATCCATGAAAAATAAACTAGAAACGGACATGATTACATTCTCTGTACTTCCTGATGAAATAAAAAAAGAACAGTTTATTGAAAAACTCAAAACACTTGATCTAATAAAAAATGTAAACATTAATGAAACTAACATGACTGTTCAGTCGTCTGATTCAACTCAAGTAATACCAAAAATATTCCAACTATCATCTGAAATTGGACTTGGCATTGATTCGTTTGTATTGAATAAGCCTACTTTAGATGATGTCTTCATTTCATACACTGGCCATAATCTTCGAGATGGCACAAATGGAAAATTCAATAAAAGAAAATCATACAATCAATCTAGGAGACGTGGACTATGATCATTTCTGACACGTACGCAATTTTCTGGCGTGAAATGAAACGTTATAGAAAGTCGAAGAGCGGAGTAATTATTAGATTAATTCAACCTGCAATTTGGATTATAGTGATGGGAAATATCTTTGCTGGAACACAACCGTTAATTCAATCTGTTGGGTTTGATGGTGAATATATTGAATTTATGGCTCCAGGAGTCTTGATTCTCACTGCAATTTTTACTAGTATTTTTGGTGGTGTAAACACTTTGTGGGATAGACGTTACGGTTTTATGAATAAAGCACTGACATCTCCAATCTCTCGTTCATCGATTGCACTTGGAAAAATGCTTGCAATATCTATGATTGCTGCATTTCAATCTAGTCTGATTCTTGGAATGGCTCTTGCATTAGGTGTAAGCATGCCTCAACTCTGGATGATTGCCCCCATCATGGGAATTGTCATATTATTCTCAATTGGATTTTCAGGAATCTCTGTAATGGTTGCAGCTGCTGCAAAATCCCAAGAAACATTCTGGGGAATAATCAATTTTCTTGGAATGCCATTATTCTTGCTAAGTCCTGCACTATTTCCTCTTGAATTAATGCCAGATTGGCTTGCCTCTGTTGCTGCATTCAATCCTGTTAGTTATACTGTAATTCTTGTTCGGGAGATGATGTCTGGTTATGTTGATAGTTTGTCGGCAATGACTAGTATTGCAGTATTAGGGGTATTTAGTATCATAATGATTGGACTTGCTAGTTATGTATTCACTCGTGATGTGAATAAACCATTCTAAATTACATCTTTCTTGGCAAAATTACGCAAATTCGATAATTTTCCAACACACTGAAAACATTTTTTTGACAAAATTTACAAAAAATACTCACTTTGTTGATCTTCAGTTGATTTTAAGAGGAAATCTCGATGCATCGACGGATATTCCTAATTGTAATACTGTCTATTTCTCTTGCCGGAGTATCATTTGTAGGTAATGGTTTTGCCGAAAATGCACATAGCTTTGTTTCGAAATTTGGAACATCTGGAATCTTTACCCCTAGTTCATTCTTAAGTCCTCAACATCTAGCATTTGATTCGGAGAATAATCTCTACGTCACTGACCTTGGAAATGCTCGTGTACAAAAATTTGATTCCAGTGGAAATTTTCTATCTGAATGGGGTTCCAAAGGAACTGAACCTGGAAAATTTGGTCATCCATCAGGAATTGCAATTTTAGGTGAATTTGTATTTGTAGTGGATAACAGAAATCATAATGTACAAAAATTTGATCTAAATGGAAATTTTATTACAGAATGGGGTGGGTTTGGAATTAATAATGGTTCTTTTAAATCTCCAAGAGGAATAACTATCTCTGATGATCAATCTGTCTTTGTGGTTGATTCTGGAAATGCAAGAATTCAAAAATTTACTTTTGATGGTGAATACATAACCCACTTTGGGCAAAGTGGTAAAAGAGGTGGAGAACTTATTACTCCTGTAGACATTGCAATTAACTCTGATAAAATTTTTGTAACTGATTCAGTTCAAAATCGAATTAACATATTTGATCTAAATGGAATTTTCCTTCGAACTATTGATAACACTGTTGGTGGATTTCCTATTTATCCAGAAGGTATAATATTTGATGAACAAAATAATTTCTATATCTCGGACTATAGAAACAATCGTATTATTCAATACAATGAATCTGGAAGCTATTTGTCAATATTTGGTCAAATGGGTACTGGTGATGGACAATTCAAATTCCCAAAGGATTTAGCAATCTCTGAAGACGGTTACCTCTTTGTTACTGACACACAAGGTCACCGAATTCAAAAATTCACTACTCCTGTTTCAATAGAATACTCTTCAATGATTAAAGAGGAGTTAGAGGCTGTAACTCAACAAGTAGAACCTGAAACACAACCTTTGATTATCATACCTAATGATTTTAAGAAACCTACAATATTGGTACCAGGTGATGTTTTGGTTGAAGCATCTGGGCTTCTAACTTTTGTAAATATTGGTGACGCCATGGCAACTGACGAAAATGGAATCTTATCCTTATCTCATAATGCTCCTTCATCATTTCCATTAGGCATAAACACCATTATTTGGACTGCAATTGACGGTGCGGGAAATATGGCAATTGCATCTCAAATTGTGACCATTCAAGATACCGTTGCTCCCAAAATTTCACCCTTAGATGAAATCTCACTTGAAGCAAAATCTTCTAACCAAAATACTGTATTCCTTGATGTACCATTAGTCACTGATGATGTGGGTGTCTATTCCATTACTAACGATGCACCCGAAGTATTCCCACTAGGCGAAACCATAGTAACATGGGCCGCAACTGATGTGATAGGAAATACATCTACTATCACTCAATCTGTAAATCTGATTGATTCTATATCCCCTCGAATTGCCATTCTTGATGATATAACAATTGAAGCATCTAATCTAAATGAGAATAGTAACATGGACCGCAACTGACACTTCTGGTAACTCCGCATCCACCACTCAAACCATCTCAGTTATTGATACAACAGCTCCTACAATGATAATACCTGATAATTTAGAATTGGAAGCCCAAAGTACATTAACCAAAATCGAAGACTTGGGCGAAATAATCTCTGAAGATCTATCTGGAATTTCTTCCATTACTAACGATGCACCTGAAGTATTCCCACTAGGCGAAACAATAGTAACATGGACCGCAACTGATAATTATGAAAACTCAACCTCAGATCAACAAATAATCACTATCATAGATACTAATTTGCCAATAATTGCTGCACCTTCTGATCTCCGTGTTGAAGCAAGTCATCCAACTGAAAATTTTATAGAATTATTTGGTACACATGTATCTGATCAAGTAGAAATTGCTTCCATTACTAACGATGCACCCGAAGTATTCCCACTAGGCGAAACCATAGTAACATGGACCGCAACTGACACTTCTGGTAACATTGCTAGTGATTCACAAAAAGTTTTGATTGAGGACACC